>Ga0310696_10000031_pt1 | contig 259974 bp, 239 predicted proteins | sample AusTroGonzalo_MG_4_FD_203885 | JGI IMG/M metagenome (GOLD analysis project Ga0310696, IMG submission 203885) | Bovine rumen microbial communities from tropical cattle in Woodstock, Queensland, Australia - Gonzalo_02 (v2) (version 2) | ecosystem: Host-associated > Mammals > Digestive system >...
CCCATCCTGTATCGTGCTCGGACTTGGCAAGGTCGCCTTCGGCGACCTGCCTTACATCCAGGTCCTCGACCGCAATCGTTTGGTTCTCGCGAATGAGTCGGGTAGACAGCTTGTGGAGGAAATCCTTGCGTTGGCTAGCAATATGCTCGTGTAAGCGGGCGATGCGCTTGCGCAGCGCCTCGCGACGAGATGAATTGCTTGTTTTCTTTGAAAAAGCTTTCTGGAGGACAGCGAGGCGGTCCTCGGCATGTTTCATATAGCGAGGGTTGGCGACGGCTTCGCCGTCGCTCGTCACGCAGAAGTCCTTTATTCCGATGTCGATGCCTACGGCATAATCGGATTTTGTAAGCGCCTTTGGCGCTTCCTCCTCGACCAGTATCGAGGCATAGAACTTTCCCGAGTGCGACCGGCTTACGGTCGCATGCTTGATGTTCTTTCCGGACCAGTCAATGTTCCTATAGTCCTTGAACTTGACGAAGCCGATTTTCGGCAGGCGCAGCCTGCCGTTTTCGATTCGGATATTTTCCTTTGTCCGATAAGTGGTATAGGAGTCCCGGTCGTGATGCTTGGCCTTAAACTTCGGAAGCCCGACTCCATCGGCCTTGCGTTCAAAGAAGTTCTTGAACGCCATATTCAGGTTAAGCACCTCGCCCGTGAGGGCGTTGCTGTCAACTTCCTTAAGGAACGGAAACTCGGCATAGTAGTCGGTCGGCTTCGTCCGGCACTGTGTACCGGTTGCCTCGTAAGACTTCACACGAGCTTCAAGCATGCAGTTATATACCTTGCGGCAGCAGCCGAAGGTCTTGCCTAGCAAGACCGCCTGCTGCCGGCTAGGATATAGCCTGATGTTGTATGCCCGTTGAAACATGTCTTAAATATACTCCATTTTAACAGTTTATTAAAGGGGCTTTCATCTCACCGCCTAAAAGGCGGTGAGTTTTCCCGCCACTATACTATAAACTGTGTGTTATGGCGAAGAAAATTAAGAAAATCGAAATGGTCAATCCGACCCCTATCCAGCCGAGCCCGTCCGCCGAGCCGACCCCGAAGACCCCTGTTGCACAGCCGCAGGCAACCCCGACGGCAAAACCGGCAGTAGCGCCGAAGAAGAGAATCCGGGTACGCAAAAAGGCGACGAGGCATCTCTCCGTCGCCGTCCTCTGCACCAACCCCGGTATCGGACGCTTTAGTTAGTCGGAATCTTCCGGCGCCGAGTAGACTACCGGTTCCGGTCCATTGTCCCCAAAGATATCGTCGTTATCGCCCTCGTCGGATTCAACGGGGGCGTTTCCTATTGTAAAGGACTCGCATTCCTTGAGGATAATCTTGAATGGCTTCGGCTTCTTGCCGGAAACAGTTTCTTCCTTCTTGTTGAGGAAGCAGCGGCAGAACTTGTCGTCGAAATCGTCGCCATTCTTGACAAAGGTGAATGAAGCAACGCGGTCGTCGCCGACACGCTTGAACTCGATTGCGGTAAGCAGCGCCTTAAATACGATGCCTGGCTCGTCCGTATGGATGTCGTGGCCGAAGTCGACATCGAAGTAGATGCCGTAATCGCGCATATCGAGCTTGATTGTCCAATACCCGTCGTCGCCCGGGATAAGATTTTCAAAGTTCTGAAGCTTTGTCACCAAACCGTGGGTCGCCCACTTGGAAAATTCGCGGGCGATGCCGTCGATTTCGCTGTCATTGGTATTGCCGAATGTCTTTACCTGAAACTGGCGCACTTCGCCATTCTTGGTCCCGAACTTAGTAAGTCCGCCCATAAAGTCGAGGTTAATAGCACCTTCTTTAGATTTCATAGGTTCCTCTGGGTTAAATTGTACATTAACAGTTCAAATATAGCAATAAACTACGGATAACGAGGTATCAATATGCCACAAAATAATGCACTTTTAAAATTTTCAAAAGAAATGACCCAGTATGACCCGTTGCTCCAGGAGCGCGTAGAGGGCCTTTACCATAAATTCTTCGAGGGAACGGGTACGCTGACGGCACTTGATAACCTCCGCAGCGAAGTCGGCGACAACAAGTTGGAGACAGAAGGCGACGGCGTATTCGGCCTAGCAAATGCACAGGGTTACAACGACGGACTGACCCCGAAAGAAACCATTGACGACAAAATCAACCAGGGTATAGAAAACGGTAACCTGGGCGACTTCGGAACAGCAATCGCAACCGAACAGCCACCGACCGAAAACGACCTCGGCCTTGGCGGATTTGAAACCCAGCCGGCACCGCCGCCTGATATGACCAATGGGCCGGTACCGCCGCCTGTAGATGAACCTTTTGACGACAGCATGTTCGGTGACAACGGTTCCGCCAGCGACCTCGGCCTCGACGGTCTCGATGACGAGCTCCCGGAAGATAAGCCTGTAAACGGCGGCACGGTAGACCCGAACGCAAAAACGGCAGACCAATTCTAACAAATTTAAACTTAATCATCAAAAAGGCCGCCCTTTAGGCGGTCTTTTCTAATTCGGTTTGATAGTCGGATTGTACTTTGCTCTCTCGCGCGTCTCCTTGCGCTTCTCCGCCTTGGCTATATCGTTGGCCACGCGGTGAGATTCCTTGTCCCTAATACGGAGCTTCTTGATTACGGCCTGCCGGATTTCCTTGTTGTACTCGCGGCGCTGGTCAGAAACATTACCTTCGCGAACAAACTTCTCTATATCGCCGATTACCTTGCCTACCTTGATTTCTTCATCGTTCAAGGTATTCAATGCGGTAAGACGGGCGGTAGACTGTTCACGGATTCCCTTGACCTTTTCGTCGATGGTATCCCATACGCCATACAGTGATGCGAAGTTGTCTGTAATGTAGCTAAGCAAGCCCCTTGCCGACATCGGGTTCCGGTTGACATTGCCACTAGGAATCGTACGGTCCGCCTTCCACGCCTTGCCCTCGACATCAACCGGCTCGATACTGAACCGGCCATCGGCGCCGATACGAACAAGCGTCATGTGTTCGGCATTTGCCGCCCACGCGATGCACTTGCGGCGGTTCACCCCGTTATCGTCAAAGCCAAGGCTGACCGTTTCGGGACACTGGAACACCACTCCCCAGAAATAGCCGTCGGTATCCTTCGGAGTAACCTCGCCCAACTTGGATACATACATATATCCGTTACGGCGGCCACCGACTTCTTCCGGCTTGGAGTCCGTAGAAATCTTCCAGAACGCATCAAGATTCGGGGCACCGTGGTAAACCTGCTCGCTGACAATCTGACGCGCTTCCACTTCGGACTGCATCATGTCGATATACCAGCACTCGTCATCCTCGGCCTTCGGGGAATCGGTACGATAGAACAAGTTGAGCGTACCGTTGACGAACTCGAGCCAGTCCTTGTCGGTATCATTCTGAAAATCATATGATTCGAACCACTGCTGGTACTTCTGCTGGGCTTCAGTAGGGAGCTGGACAACTCGGAACATATTGCGGAACTGATACGGGGTATACCCGCTTTCCTGGCACTTCTTCATAATCCAGAAGTCAAGAATGATGTCCTTATGGGACTTCCAGGTGATTCCGTCGTTAATGTAGTTGATGAGACGGATGCCGGCAATTTTCCTCGCCTTCATTTCCAGCAGGATAGACTCTTCAAGAACGACAGGCTGTGCGCTGTGTCCTTTCAGCATATCTACAGTGTTCAGAAGGATACCCATCTCATAAACCTCACCCTCAGTTTATGCTATTAAACAATATTTGAAAAGGCAACGGCCATATAAACTACCTTCAAACAGCAACCAGAAGGTGCCCAACATGAGTATCCAAGAGTCACAAATTGATATGTTCGACTTGCCTACCGAATCTCAGCTTCTCGGACAGGCCACGCTTGAGGCCAATGAACAGGCAAAGAGCATGACTCCGGAATTTGAATCAGCTACATTTTTCCCGTTCTGGAAACCGACTGGGCCGCAATCGGCTGCCGTCAAGCTCGGTGACAAGAGCGGTGCCGTCAAGCCGAAGGTAGATTTCAACCCGTCCGAAACCCGTATGGACAAGGTATGGGAAGACTTCCTCGCCGGCAAGAAGGCTCACGACAAGAAGAACGCCAAGCCGGTCACCGAAGTCGATGCATTCGGCAGCGTAGTCCTCGACTCGTTCGCGCAGAAGCCAAACCCGAAGGAACTCGTCGGTTCAATCAAGGCCCTCAAGCGGATAGCCACGAAGGAACTCAGCGGGAAGGCCCACAGCAAGACCGAAACCCTCGGCGTAGCAGAATTCATTGAAGTATCCAAAGCAGCCGACCCGAACAAGAACCACCTTGTCGGCATCGTTTCCCCGAAGGCAGCTATGGGCAAGCAGAATATTCCTGACTTGCTCAAGGGCAGCAAGCCAAAAGTCAACGATGTCAGTGGCACGGTAACCACGCTCAAGTCCTACGACGCCAAGCTCAAGGCTACCCCGAACGATGTCGAAATCAAGTCCAATGCGGCCAAGCCGGGAAAAGGCGACCATACAGGTATCATCTCCCCGAAGGCATCCATGGGCAAGCAGGCAGTCCCGGGCTTCCTCTCTGCAGGCAAGCCGAAGCTCAACGATGTCAGCGGCACGGTCACCACGCTCAATTCCTACGACACCAAGCTCAAGGCTACCCCGAACGATGTCGAAATCAAGTCCGACGCGGCCAAGCCGGGCAAGGGCGACCATACGGGCATCGTTTCCCCGAAGTCCGCACTGAACTCCGGCAAGAAAGTGTTCAAGCCGATTGACGGTTTCAAGGGGTAATCGATGCCGGCTCCGGTCACTCCATCGACTCCCGAGAGCGTGAGAATATTGCGGCAGTCCCCGGTGCCAGTGCACCAGGGGTTCTGGCGCTGTTCCATCGGACCGCTCCCGGTGTCATGGCATGACGCGGCGTTCGACTCTACCGACACCCCGATTCCGCATACCGCGCCTCCCCCGGCAATCATCAACGCACTCATCAAGACATACATCTGCAACGGGCTAACCGAATCTTTCGAGTTCGAGTACCACTACAAGTTCCGTACCCGAATCCCCACGCAGGAAGACAACCAGTATGACGGCGCATTGACGATAACGATGCTTACCGACCAGGGATACGAGAACTGGTGGGGCATCCACCGGTATATGGATACGGTCATGAGCGGGTACACGGGGGGCTTCCCGACAGAAGACCTGCACCACCGAGTATTCGGCACGGACGGGCGATACCGGAACAGGCTGACCTTCATCCCATACATCGACATCCACTGTGCGGATGACAATTCGCAGGAACGGATGATTGTACGGTACAAGAGATGCCGAATTTCCAACCTTTCCGACCTACAGCCGAACCCCGGTTCAATCGACCCGGTTCCGTTCAACATCAGCGTCCTCTACGAACTGAAGGACATCATCCGGCTTCCTGACCCGAACAGCTACATGAGCGCAATCTGCGTCAGCACTAGCTCCAACGCATACGACAACCAAGCATAAGGACCGATATGGCAACTACGAGGAAATCATCGCTCACCAGAGTAAACGCCGACTGGCGCTCAGGCGCTCGCGCCGAGAATATGATGGGTTCGGGATACAAGAAATCCCAGAGGGCGGATTCACACCTTGGCCTACTCGACTACTATATGCCCAAGTTCTACGAGCTTGCGCGTGGTCATGTTACGAACAAGTACCATGTCGGCCTGTACGGTCCCTATGTAGACGAAGCGTTGCGCGTAATGGACCAGAATGCGGCTGGCGACAAGTACGATGCCGGGCGCAAGAAGTACTTCCCCGACACGAGCGACAATTTCAGGAAGACCCTATTCGACCAGTGGCTCAAGCTGCATTACGAGGAAACCAGCGGTGTACTCAATATGTTCTGGGCCTCCAAATCGGTCAAGATTCCAAACCCGACCGCAAAGACAGAGATGATTTCGATGGATTCCATCAAGTCAATGCAGTACCCGGTAATCACCGGCATCAACAGCGACAATACGCTGGCAATCGATGTCGTCGACGACCCGTACCTCATGTGGTACAATTTCTTCAATGCACTGTTCAATGTGCAGTTTTCACCGCTACTTCTAAAGCCGCGCAGCTCCCTCCAGAAAATCAATGTTATCGTCGAGATGTTCGCCGAGGGCATTACTGCGACAAATTCCATGAAATCAATCGAGGAACGCGATGCGGGCAATATCTGCATGACCGACCTAGTTATCGGACAGATGTTCGAGTTCAACTCCTGCATCAGCACATCCGCACCAAATGTAAACCTTGACTTCCAGCAGGCTACCCCGTATACATTCACGGTAAACCTCAAGTACCCCAATGCATTCCAGGGCTCGTTCAAGGACCAGCTCCGGTATCTCGCAGACGAGACTACCCTCGGCGTTGACCCTGACAAGCGCGAAGTTGCGGGTCTCACGAACTGTACGCAGACGCTTAAGAAAGTCGGGTGGAACCCGTATGGCGACTACAACCGCGGATTCTTCGAGGTGCCCCTATCAACCTGGACTGGCCGTTACAACGATTCCACATACGAGGCATTCCAGCCGAATGCATATATGAAGCTGGTCAAGAACGGGCAGGCCGCCTTCAAGAATGTGAAGTACAACTACGACCTGCACGGCCACCGCCGCTAATAAGTAATATCGTCGAGTGTTACCGGATGACCGTGCGACAGATAGTCGCGCAGCTTAGTCACCTGCACATCGAGCCGTTCCTTGAATCCCGGGCCATACTCCGGCATCGGGCGAGGATGGTCCATATGTTTTACGGCATTCGCGCGATACGGCAGGAAAGCCATCGGCACACGGTATGTCCACGCTATGTAGGCAAGGAAAGCATCCTCGCCTCCCCAGTGACCATCAAAGGCTGGATGGAAAAGGCGTTCGTGCCCGGAGAACTTCTTCATTGCGCGACGGATGAGATGTACCGCCGGCCAGTTGATTGCAAGATTGCATGTCCATGTAGCAAGACAATTATGAACCCAAGTGACATTCTGTATCACCGAGCCTTCCCCGTCAAACACATGGAATTTCCCGGCATCGCCGAGTTCCCGAGGGTCCTTCCACCCGTGTTTCGCCTCAAGGCGGCGCCCGATTGAAATGACCGGCATCTTGCGGGAAATCGCATGCATATGGTCTTCAACAAGAGTTTCCTGCGGAAGGCAATCCTCGTCGACAAAAATAAGCCCGTCGACTTTCGTGTCACTGACTCCCAAGTAATAATCGATGCCGACATCGCGGCAGAACCCGGCATTAAAACATCCGCCGCTCTTCACGTCGATTACCTGAGTGGCACCCTCCACCTTCACATCGCAATTATCGCGGACCACAACCGTAAGGACATTCTGTTCGTTCAGGCGGGACACGACTTCGTTGATATGGTCGCCCCGTCTACAGGGAATTACTGCACCTACCATACTATGACCTTATCAAAGTCCTCGCAATCTGTCCGAGCTCAAGCTTCTTGTTGCCGTAATGCTGGATAAGGTCGCAATAATCATTGTGCATCTTGATGTTCACCTTGGTCGACGGAATTTCCGAAATGAATGTATCATACAAAGTAGTCACCGGCTCGGCAAGGAACTTCTTGCAAACTCCGCCAAATGTAGATACTCCCCATACCGAGTTGAGCGGAGTATTGTAGAACCCTTCCGGGGCATAGCGGAGCTCGGGGGGCATATCGTCGGTTTCGCACCACATCCTAGTACGGTCGAACTTCCCGGCAACATAGTCGAGATACTGGTCGACTCGATTATCCATAACGATAACCTGTCCCGGGATACTGCGGTCGGTAATGTAACAGTGAGCGGTATCCCCGTCAATCTTCCGCACCAAAATCTGGAAGATGTTGGATATTGCGGCGCAAATCTCGTGGAATGTATGGTTCGGCTTGTAGTAGCATTCCGTATAGGACTCGTCGCCAAGATGCTGCATGGGGAACTCGTAGTCGAACCCGTACATTGTCAGGTGCGACAGTTGTGTACCGCGCCAGCGCATATTCTGCATAGCCTTGCAGAATGTATTGGCGAAAGCTTCCGGCATAATGTCCTTCATCACAGTCACGAGCCGTGACGGTGCGCTCGCCTTGTCGTTTACTATTTTCTGCACTTCCGGATTGGCATAGGCTTCCACCGCCGCCTTCCATTCGGCCTCCTCAGCAAAGGACTTCTTCGATAGCGGGAACTGGATTACGCCGTTGGTAGTATTCTTGATAGCCACCTTGTCGAACGGCATGTAGAAATAACGGGGGTTCAGGTACTCCTTATATTCGAGCATACCCGGAAGCAGCGCATCAAGAATATCCTTGCACGACTCTGACACCAGGTCATTGTAATCGTCGAGCGGCGAACCCACCGGTGCAGTCTCCAGAAACTCCACCTCATTCCCATTCGATGCCAAGCTGGCCGCCTGCAGCATAGCATCAAGGGTATAACCGATAACATAAACCTTGTCACTCATAGTATCGTCGAATCCTTCTGTATAAATGGTAAGATATTCTTGTCTAGCCAGGCCTCGTCGGGAAATTCAAAAAGTATATCGATTACCTTGCCGTCGCCGTCGGTAAAGATGTTCACCGGTGCGAAATCGATATGCATGTCATCGAGAATGGAACTTGATTTCGCATCGTCGTCAGCCACGAGCCCAACCGAGCGGACCGGATTATCGACAAGCCCATACTTCGCAAACCAGTCATGCAGCCGTTCAAGCCCGTGCTTGCACACCGGGCATTCCGAATCGGCATTGTAGAAGCTGAAAACCCACATCACGAACCGGCGAGACTTGGCCTCGTCGCCATAGGTCTTCAACCCTATATCCCTCAAATAGATACTTAGGGGCTTATATGTCCCGGTAATGTCCACCGGTTCCCCGCAGCATGGTTTCGGCATAATAATTTCCTCTTCAGGAAGAAAACTATACCAATTTGACTAGACATTTAGGTTTCCGTTGAATAGCCCGCGCGTGTTCATCTCGTTCGCGATGAACCAATTCACCATATTCCGCTTGCACCAGCTCTCAGCAGCCTGCCACTTGGCATAATTGGTGGCGATATCCATGCTTTTTTGCTGGAAGGAACTCATTTTCTTCTTAAAAGCCATTATTTTCTTGTCATCGGCGCAACCCGGAGGCAACGGCTTTGGCGGTTTCGGCACTACCGAGTAGGAAACCGGCTTGATTTCAATCAGCCACTTCTCTATATGGCCGTCATCATAGGAAATCTCGAGGTAAATATCCGGCTTGTACAGCGATTGACGCATCATCACGGGCGAAGAATAGGGTATTTCGAACGGTTCATACGCCCAGCGGATGATTTTCTCGTTTCCGTCGCACAAGACACAGAATTTGCGCTCCCAATCAGACTTGTAGTGGACAACAACTTGGTCAATTACACCTTTTCCGCCGCATCTAGGGCATTGCTGCCCATTAATAAGACCAGTCCCGCCGCATTCCGGGCAATCCACCCGCACCACAGCATCACGCAGCATATACTTTTCAGGACGGATGAGCGTATAGGCTCCTTTCTTGGTCCCATTATAGTAGTCGGTACGGCGCTTACGGCGAGGCTTTGGTGGCTCGCCCTTGATATCCGCCTCAGTTATCTTCTTGCGCCTTCCCATAATTAACCTACCGATGCGTACATCCTTGCGTAATAGCCCACAAGGGATTCATTGCTGCGCCGAGTATCCCACTTGATGTCCTGTATCTTGGCCACGCGGGCCGCATCGTAATCGGAATCGACCCAGTAATTCGCCCCGCGTTCCTCCGGCTCGATTTCGACCGGTTCACGGACGGTAACGGCAGGGAAATTCGTCTCGTACCCGCCATTGAAATCGGCAGAAAGGCCGTTGGACTTGTCCCGGACCTCGCGCAACTCGGAAACCGTCTTGTTGCTGATTGCGTAATATCCGGCAAACCTGAGATACTGGTACCATTTCTCGGTAAAATACGAATCCTCGTTACACCCGGCCGCAATCGAAAGGCCTATGCCACGGATAAGCTCGTCTTCCTGCTTAGTAAGCGGGTAGTCGCCGACATTGATATCGTTCTCGCGCTCGGGAGAATCGGAGAATTCCGCCGCCATGCGCACCGGGTCCTCCTCGATTCCCGAAGTAGCCCCGATTGAACCGTCAACAGGAGTCACGTTGTACGAAGTGTTGCGCATCATATCGGTGTTCCACGCGACCCCGCCCGTACCGTTCAGACCGTAGGTTACCTTGGCGATATCCACCTTGTTCTTCGCCCGTCGGTTGCAAGCGCGCAGACGGTCGTAAAGGTCGTACCACATCTCGCCGAGTTCCTTGAGGCTAAACGGGGAGTTCCCGACCGCATCTGCCCTCATACAGCACTGGTAGATGTCACACTCGAATGCCCGGTTCCAGTAATCCCCGGTAAGGCGCATCTCCTCGTTGAACTTCTTTACCTTGTTCTTAATACGCTCGGAAAGCGCCGGGCAAGGATACTCAAGACAGTTGACCCACATCTTCATACTGGTCATCATATCGAGTACGCTCATCCGGTACACGGTCTTCCCGTCGACCACATCCTTCGTATAAAGGAGAAGGCAATCCAGATGAGACGACTTCAGCGGGGAAATCATAAACGATACATCCCACTTCTTGCGAAGCAGGTCAGCAAACTTCTTGATGAGCCACCGGAACGGAGCAATGAACAGCGTGAAAATCGTATCGATAGCGAGACTGATAGCATCAAAGAACAGAACGATGTACTTCTTGATGTAGGTATCCATGATAGCAGACAGACCGGTAGCCAAGTTGAGTCCGTCGATAAACCAGAGCTTGTTGCGGATGCAGCGGATAACCTGGTCAGGGTCGTCTGAAATGCTATTCCCTTCGGAATCGGTATCGCACCCGGTCACGAATGCGACAAAGCGGCAGATGCACGGGCAGTTCCTGAGGAACCTCTCCATCGATTCCCAGTCGAAATTAAGCGATAGAGTCAGCATCCCGGAGAAATACTGCTCAATCATATTGTAGACATCAAGAATACACTGGAGTACAGCATCAGTCAAGGACTGCAGCGCAGCCTGCATACGCTGGCGGGCATCGTCAATCTTGTCGAACAGCGCGAACGCCGCCTTAGAGATAAGTTCAAGCCAGGAATTCACCGTGCCGAACAAGGTAGTGATAACATCGCAAATCTTCTGGGATACGGAGTTGTTCTGGATAAGGTCGCCGACCTTCACACCGGTCGTTATCGAGTTGAGCATACCGACAACATTGTCTATGGTATCGCCCACGCTACGGAGCGACGGGCAGACAGAATACATCCACTCGATAAGGTGGTCGGAACAGTCGTAATTATAGATGGACGCGGCGGTAGCATCAATGGTCCCCGCGGCCTTGATAACGCTGTCAAGGAAATCACCACCGCCAGTGCCGCCATCGCTGTCACGGGTCACCTGCTTGCCACCTTCGGTACCGGCAAGCGACTGTCCGTTCAGGATATCTTCACACTTCTTGATAGACATCAGTACGCCCCCTCCAGATTCTTAAGGTTGATGTAGGTAATGAACCTGCTGTCGGCAGGGCTTAACGGCTTGTAGGCAACGACCTCAATTTCATCAAGCTTTCCCGCCAGCTTGACATGGTTCACGATGTCAAGGAACTTGGACATCTGGTACTTATTCAGGTTGCCGTCGCCATAGAACACGACACCGACCGCATCGATATTCGGCTTGCCGCGCATATCGGAACCGAGGGTACAGTCATAGGTAATCTCCGCGCACTGGATGAACCCGAGATTCTTCGCCTGGGAACGGTCATCGAGAGTAGAAAGCACATCAGGGTTGCCGTCACCGACACCGACAAGGTAATGCGCGCAGTTCTTCGCGCTGTCATCGGTGTAGTTGGACAGGAATTCTGCCAGCGGGGACTTGCCCGTAGCGCTGACGACAATACGCACATTGGTCTTGCCACCACGGCGCTTTGCAGCGGGCGATTCGAGGAACGGAATCTCGTATCTCGAATCCTTGCCGACGATTTCCCGTCTCTGCTGGCCGTCAACCTCCTCATCCTTGACAGCCTTGACCACGGTACTCGTCGCCCCGCCATTGCCACGGATGGCATCCACGGTAGCCTTCGAGATATGCGGAACCTTGAAATACTCGGAACCAGCACGGGCTGCCGTGCCCGAACCGCCCACCGGACGGCATGTGAATATATCTATCGTCGCCTCGGTAAGCACAGGAATAGGCCCGGTGCCGGGTTCATCGGAAGCATTGGATGATGACAGCAGGACTTCTCCCGCGGCGTTCCACAGGAGTTCCGAATTGTTGCCCGGGTTCTTGACCACGGACATATGCGAACGCCTGTTATGCACATAGGTATAGTTGGCTTCACCAAGATTCGCCACGGCGACATCGGGATAGTCAGCAACATATTCCGCCGGGAGGAAATCCCTAGTCTGCGACATCGCATAGTACATCCCCTGGTTGATATCCCCGTTGTTGAACTTGACCAGAAGCCAAAATCCCTTCTGAGGAACCTGTATGAGCCCGTCATGAAGTTGCGGGGCGAACCAGGGCTGGTTCTTGTCCTGCCACGAGTCGGTAACGCCGCTCACTCGCGCCTGCACGAAGCCCGCGCGGTTTGGGTCGACCGAGTTGCCGACAACCTGTGCGTAATAGTATGAAAAATCAAGACGGTTCCTGGTCTGCTGACCCGGAGCAAATTCCTCTTCCCAAGGCATCCTCTGTGAATTATCGCCGCTCATTAGGTAGTACCGCCTTTCTTCAGTTTTTCGGTGATGGACTGAGCAAGCGTCAAGACCGACTTGTAATCGGGGCTAAGCATGCCAGCATACCCGTTATTCGAAACCATCGTAATCTCAGTAACCAAGTTCGTAGTGTTTTCCGAACGGGCCTTCCCGAGCATACCCGTGGCCACCTCGGCAGACTTCGCTATGCGCTTTCCGACAACGATGTACCTTGCCGTGTAGTTCTCGTCAGGGAGGAAGTCCCCGCTTCTCAGCTTGGCCGAAGCCGCATAGAAATGTACACATTCCCCAAGTGCCGGGCCCGGGTGGTTGAATATCTGCACCTTGACCATCTTGGAGTATTCCGCAAGGAGGTAACTACGGACAAACGGTGCAATCGCATAGGTCTTGTGAGTGTTCGCAGGGAACGGCTTCACTACATGCTGCTTGCCGAAATCAGACTTCTCCATATAGCTCGCGTCACCGCCCATAGCCCCAAGGATAGACCTCCAGCATTCACCCGTGCAGTCGCCGGTTTCTTTTGCAGAACCAGTAGCGGTACTGTCGATAATCAAGTTAGGAGAACGGGCTTCACGGGTAGCGCCGGCAAGGTCGCTCGGGATGTACCCGGAATAGTACCAGATGTTGGTATCGGTACCTTTTACCTTTGCCGTGGCCGATGCAGTAGTGGTTACCGCATCAGAGGTATACATGAAGAAATGCTTGGTCTTGGCCGCCTTGGAAACATTGAATGTACCGATACGGTAGCCGAGCGCGGCATCGTCGTACGCCCAATACAACACGTCGCCCGGGATGGAAGCGTGTTCCACGATATCCTGCAGATATTCGTCAAGACTCCCCTCCACAAGGCGCCATGTCATATTGTCGCTTATCGAGCCCGGGCTCTTGCCTGCAGACGCATAGTCCACCGGCTCGATTCCGGCAACCTTGAACACCTGATTCATGGCCTCGACACTAGTCCCGTCTATCGCAAGGGATTCAAGGTGCTTCTGCATCTCTTCAGTGCCGATGATAAAGGTAAGGTCAATCGATGCGAGGTCCTGCCCGATTTCCGAGCGGGTGGCCGCAAGGATGTATATCGGGAGAGTCAACGGGTCACCTGGTCTCACGCCCTCAACAATCATCGAACCGTATGTACCGCTCCCGGGGTTGCACGTGCTGTCCGTAGGGCCTACTATGGTAGCCGAGCCATAAGGAAGATGGTTCAGTGGTTCATTGAAGAGAAATGAGTGAATAGAGGCATCGTTGAACACAACGGTCTCTGGTGTTTCGCCTTCCTTGACCACCTTCGGGATGGCAAAACTTATCGAATATCGCTCACCTACCTTTGACTTAGCCATTAGTCTTCCTCGTCATCGACATCCTTGAGTGTATTGAACCGTTCGTACCAAGCTACCGCAGTATTCGGCGTAGGGACAAACATAATCCTTCCCGGCGTTACATCGGTGATGTTTCCATCGGCCATATTGCCGTAGGACTTCCAGTCCCGCTCCCCATTTACGCGAAGCTCGTCGATTAAGTCGGCTTCCTTCTTCACCCTGGACTTCTTTACACCCCTTAAAACTAGCTCATTTTCAAGGGCTTCTCGTGCCGGTCGGATACCCGGCCGAGTACTGAACGCATCGACAATCCCGTTGGCCGCAGCGAATATCTTGTACGCGCGAGGTTCACCATACAAGTCCTGGACGATATAGTCCAGCCGCCCCGCCTGATAAGATGGGACTACAAAAGTATCAGCATATTCAAAATTCCGGGTACGAATCCTCGGGAAACTTTCCTTAGCCATATCTTATTTCCCCTTCTTCATTTTAGGTTTATTGGCCGCATTGTTGGCTCCACCGGTCACTTTACCACCCGTTGAGCGAGTAGTGTTCGGCTCAGTCTTTTTTCCCTTCGCTGATTTGGCCTTAGTCGATTTGTCGTCAACTGTCTTCTCCGATTCGCCCACGGTATACCCGACATTGAACACATCGTCGCCAAGCCACTGCACAAATCCCTTGTTCGGGTCAGGATTCATCCACATGGCGAATGTGATGTTGGCCGTAACGAACAGCGGAATGTTCGAGCCATCGGTCGTCATGAACTGTTCCTTGCTGCCGGTAATCTGTACATTAGTAATGACCAATGGTTCAATATCAAGGATATGCCCTAGAGTTAACCGGACAGGCAACGGGGTAGATGTAAGAGAACCACCAAAGAACGAATTTAGGTCGACCGCACCATTGATTACATCATCGAGGAAAGTACCATTGAATACAAAATCAAACATTCCAGCACCAAGGTCAGCCGCTCCACCAATAGCCCCTGTAACCAATCCTCCTATTCTATTCGTTATGGAGCGGACAGTGCCGCCTTCTACATTGTCAGTAGCCTTAAACGATTCGGTAACATTCCGGCGAATTTGCCTTAAGGCTTCAGCAATTTTTGCGCCATAATCTTTCCGGTTAGCCAAATCAAAATTACGCACATACGCCATCTTCAGCAGTCGAGAAATACCAACTCGAGCCTGTGCTTCCATTTCCGGCATATACCAAGAACACTTGATTGTCTTATTGAATGCAAAGGTAGACTTGCGGAAAGTCTTCATCGTACACGACCCGGTACTGGAATTATCAAGTCCCATAAACCCAGCCAGCTTATTGCCATATTCAGCAATTTTAGCTGCTTTGCCCGCAATCCCGCCAACCAGCGGTACATTTTTAACAGACTTGGCAACGCCATCCAAAGTAGCCTTGCTATCCTCTTCCCAGCTAGCCTGTAAGTCAAAACCGATATCACCCTGCTGTGCCGGGTCAAAGAAAGCATAGAACGGAGCGATAGCATCTGGCGTCGACAACGAACTTGTCAACTGTGAACGGAATCCGTCCATAATACTATGGAACTTCCCAAGATACTGGGCCTTGGCGTTAGGTGACATAATTTCAATACGGACAACATTCGGCAACGGAAGTACATCCGAATGATACTGCTGACCAAGGACATTTCCGTGGTTCGGGAACATCTTGTAACGGGTTATAGTACTCGGCTCTGCCATTATTACTTCCTCCCGACGAGAGACTCATTTATCATCTCGCCTTGCTTTCTTGCATTCTGTTCGTTCTGGTCCTGTACTTCACGGTCCATCAACGCTCGCTTTGAACCATTGTACATAGCTTCTTCAAGACGCTTAGTCTGTTCCTCGTTAGTAATCACCTTGCTTGTGTCTACATTTGCCGCCGGAGTAGCTACAGTATCCTGCTGAGTCTGGGATTCAGGATTTGCGTTTGACATTACCTTCATGCGCTTCCTGTCCTCGTATTCCTTGCTAAAGCGGTTCATCTTAGTGGTATCATTAACATCCACCCCAGCCTCTCTAGCAGCATCGGTCATACGCTTCAGCTTACGATTAGCCAATTGACGGTCCAAATTAGCAGCATCGGCGGCTTCCTGCTTCTCATCAAGTTCAGTCCTCACACCAACCGCATGGCCTATCGAATTTTTAAACCCTACCCACCAGCTATTTTTTGCCTCATCCAACTCCTGGTCAGCCTTCATGCTCTTTGCAGTGGCATCGCGCGCTTCGTCATTCCACCCGACCTTCTTTTTCTCATTAGCGGCAATTCCATCAGCATAAATCTGTTGGCGAACTTTCTCAGCTTCTTCGGCCGAAGCTATCCACTCTTTGGCCAGCATACTAGCCTGTACGATTTTTGCACCGGCCGCCAAAGTAGCTGCACCTAGAGCGGCATACGCGCCGCCCTTCATCATAGACATACCGGTACCGCCTGTCCCAATCGAAGATTTCAAATCTTCAAGCAAATCGCCACCATTGGCTTTCTTAAAGAACTTGGTACCTTCCTGATAAAATTCAGGGCGCAACCGCGTGTCAAGATTGCGTTGAATATCCTGAGCTTCCTTATTATCGCGAACTTCCTTAACGGCACCACCTTCAACAGGACGGGACATTTCCACCGGCTCGTTAAGGTCACCGGTAACATCCTGTGTTCTTCTGCGGTCATCACCTATTACACTCTGTATAGAACGATTCGAAGCTAGCATTATCGAATCTTTACGTCCAACAATGCCCGGCGCAAATTCGTCCGGCTTCTTTGACACCGTACTTTCAAGGGAATCCATTATCTTCACCGGTAATGGCAACTGCAATCCCTGTGGCATCCATGTACCACCCTGAACAGGCCCTGCATTCGGTTGCCCGGGCTTGCCACCAGGAACCGGAACCTTTGCATTACCCTGCCCGACTTCAACAAGGTCAGCAAATGGGTCCGCCTTGCGCTCGTCAATACGCTTCTCAGCATCCTTGATTATCTGAGTGCGCTCCTGGAGCTCGGCGAGAATCCGCTGCATCTTCTCGTCGTTCTGGCCATCGATATTTTTAGACTTCAAGGCACGATACTGTGCCGACAGCTGGTCGACCTGCTTCTTTTCGCGCTTGATTGTTCCCTGGTCCTTCTGGATAGCCTTTTCCTCGGCCTTCTGCGCACGGGTACCCGCGGAGAACCTATCCAGTATACCACGAACATCCTTGGTAACACCCAAAGTAAGGGTATCGAGGACCTTCTGGCCTGTAGTCCGCTCATCTACATCACTGTTGGCTGCACTCCGGATAGTTGCCGAAGAAAGAGAATCCTTCAGCAACTTCTGCACACCGCTATCATTGAATGTAGCCTTAAGAGCTTCAGTCTGTACATCTATAGGCGACTTGCTTACAGGGGAGAATGCCTGTGACCAAAAATCGGCCTGCCCCCTGACAGGTTCGGCACCGCTACGCCGCATCGCATCGGCATTCTGTTCCTTGGCGTTTTCATAGATGCGACGGTCGGATTCGGCCTTCTTCAGCGCGGACTCCATCGAAGACGACAACGCGCCCACCATGCCGGCAAAGAACTTGCTCTGCGGATTGGTAAGGGTATCCTCGATATCCGATAACCCCTTGTTCAGCGTCGATGCGGTACCGGAAATACCCTGCAGTTTACCGTTAAGTTCCTGCAATGCGGCAGTAACCTTGTCGTATCCGCCCGTGTTACCATATGTCTGTGTATTGTCGGCCATAGCGCTTCAAACCTCAATTACACAGTTTATACAGCAACGGCCGCCCGAAGGGGGCGGCCGCATGCCATCAGAGAAGCTTCAGTATGTCTTCCAGCGCCTGCTGGGGATTCTTGTAAAGCACCCCCAACCCGCCAGCTTCACGGAATTCATCTATGTTTTTAGGAGTATCGTCCACGAGGATGCGCCCGGGAGCAGCAAACCGCTTCTTATCCTCTCCCTTACGGACGATGATGAGGTGTTCGTTATCCAGGTCGGTATTCCAGTGAACCCAGAGGCATTTCCCGCGAACACCCGCCGGAATCTCAATAGCGGTCAGGATACCCATCTCGATACCTGCAGTATGGCAAAGGTCACGGCAATTCTCGTAGAACTTGTCCGCACCCGGCATCCACTTCATGTTAGCCCAGAAGTCAGGACCGATTTCCCTTGCGATATTCCAGTCGATGGCATCCGGGTTCTTCCCGGGCGCCTTCCGTGCGCCGAACTCGTCGACCCGAGAATCGAAGTCAACAAGTACGCCGTCCATATCAAGATAAAGTCTGCTTACCTTACTCATATCATACCAAATATAGCAATTACAAATTTTCCAAGTCAACCATATTGTCTTCCTTCTTGCCGTAAAGGTCGACAAAGCGGTCACATGCATACTGTGCCAGCTCGAGGAAGTCCGGGAAGAACATCCGGTCGCAGTCGGCAAATGTATGCGATGTAATCTCCGAGATGATGCACTTGTCCTTCAGTATCTCCTTACGGCTATAGCGAGGCCACAAAGCGGCGATAATGAAACGGATACGGCACGGATGCCGTACCTCCGCAGAATGGACACCTGATGTTGGCTATAGTATGGGAAACCACCTGTGCATCGCCGATAGCCTGGAAGAACTCGATACGCTCCTCAAGAGGATAGTTCTCGATGAACTCCAGCTTGGCGTTCATATCCTTACAGTCCTCAATCTCGATAACCGCGGCTGCAGCAAGTTCCACCTTGCGGTGCTTCGGGAGATAGGTATGGGTAATCTCTTCCCACTTCTCCTCGTATTCCCGGATTACCGCATCGTGCTTGCGACGGCGGAGATAGACATGGACTTCACGACCGTCATACGCAGTGAACTCAGCATAGCCATTCCGGGAATGCTTCGCGGCCACTTCCATCGGGTCGCTGGCGAGCTTGAAGTCAAGGTCCATGAATGTAATCGGCTGAATCGTAGACAACGACTGCGCATCGTTGAAACGCTGTTCGCAATGCGGGCACTTGAACTTTACCTTCGGCAAGCCGTGACCGGCCTGTTTCGGATATGAAGATGCACGCAGCCAGTACATCAGGTATTCCTCGTCAGCGGTAAGAATATCGCCCGGGTCGATTCCCTTGATACGGCGGGCCAGCACATCGTCGAGGATATCGGAGATTTCATCGTCTTCAGCAAGACCAAGCTGGATTGCATCAACCGTAAGCAATGACTGGCCGTATATCTTGTTCGGATAGAACACCGAGCGGGAAGGCCACCCGGAAATAAGGCCAAAATCCCCGTATTCCCTATTAGGACGGCTCGGGTCGGCAACCGGCGGGCGCACAACAGGAGTCTGCCGCACCTGAGGCTGTGCAAACGAAGGCAACTGCGGTTCATCACGGAGCGGAGAGCGCGCGAATGACGGCTGCTCGACGACCGGGGGAGGTTCCTGGGTCGGCGGCATAGCGGGAGCCCTCTGTGTGCGGCGCTTTTTCATCCATTCCGCTCGGCGGGCCTGTTCATCAACAGCCCCCCACGATTGTTCAGCCGGAGCAAACTGTGGCCGCACTGGAGGAACCTGGGCAGCAGCCTTCGGGGCTACCGGAGGGGCTACATTTGCTCGCTCCTGGAGCATCGTGTGGTAATTAACCGCATCGAGCCCAAGGCTTTCAAGTGAAGGAGATTGTGGCCGAGATACCGATGCAGTCGATGCCGGGGCAATGTGCTGCATTGCAGCTTGTTCCATCGCCGACATCAGCTGTTCCTCCGTAGGTCTTTCGGGTGGAGAAGGCAATTCCGGAGAAGGGGTAAACTTAGCTGCCGGTTCCTCCCATTCACCGTTGCTATTGAACATCTGTATTGGATTACGATAGGTATCGTTAACGTATTCCGGACGCGCATCGACCGCACCCGGATGCACCGAGTCGTGCTCCGCAAAGAACTTTTCACGGGAACGCATATGGGACTTCTTGACATTCTCGATAAGTGCCATATCAGCCGCTGTAAAATTCGGCGGGAGCGGGTTTACCGGAGTAATCGGAGCCTGTTCCTGCTGGGCAGGAATATTAACCGTAGCCGGTGCATTTACATTGGCGACTTCAGGCATCTGTGCCTGCTTACCCCGTCTCTTGCGACCGGTAAACGGCTTCTGAGCGCCTGCCATACCCGGTGCACCAGGAACCGGTCCTTGACCGGCGACCAATGCCGCGCGTTTCTGCTGAAGCTCCTTGTTCAACTCGACCATATCATCATTCAGCTGCGCCTGCTCGCGCATACGGGTCTTCGTCAGTTCCGGGTCAGCGGAAACCATCCCGATAGACTGCGTAACCGCCGCAGTGCTGAGACCCTTGGCCAGAAGCTCACGGCTTTCGTCGTCAAGCCCGGCACTCAAATTACTCGTCTGGCTCATCTGCCATAACCTCCCCTACCACATAGGTAAATCTTGGACCGACATAGTGCTGACCGTTAGCCAGCGTTATATCAATCATTTCACCCCGTTTACTCAAATCGGCATTCAACGCCGCGACAATACCTTCAACTTCAGCCCTATCGACAAAATACTTTTCCGATGCCAACGGTGCATTTACATCAGGGTTGTCGTAAGAACGGGAATGACCCGGACGCTCCGGGTCACCTTCGAAACTCAGGTTGTCATACTTGATGACATTGTACTTAAGTTCCCTTCCCATAGATTATTCCTTGGCAGTTTCACCTGCACCCGGAACAACGGACAAGCCTTCCTTAAGCGGGGCGTCAGCCTTCTTGAGCTTTGCCATGCCTTCGTCGAACTTAGTCTTGAGTTCCTTGCTGACGCGCTGGCCGAGCATTGCATGGAAGAACCCGGCAAGAATCTTCGGGTCGGACACAAGACGGTGTTCAAGAAGAGTACGCTGGGCAATGTAGGCCTCATCCCACTTGGCAACAGAGCGGCGCTGTTCGACCATTTCCCGAATCTTCTGCACCGGAGACTTCACGCTGAACGCAAAGCCGTTGCCGCATTCGTTACAAAGGTGGATACCCTTATCGAACTGGGCTTCCGCAATCTGGGCGAACACGACGGAACCGGAAGCAACAGCGATGATTGCATCGGTGTCGGTGTCGGAAATCAAGTAGATATCATTTTCGATATCCATCGGGGAAGTGAGAATGACGAAATCGAAAGCGGCATCGCGTTCCATAGCCATCGTCTCGGTAACATTCTTGCCGTTGACATACGGGTTTGCCCAGTGATAGATATGGCGGACGACCGGAGATTCCTTCTTGCTCGGGGCAATAAGGAGCTTTTCGAGTTTCGGGTCGAGTTCACAAACGGTGGAAATCGTAAAGTCGTAGTCATCCGTAGAGTGGATGATGAAGTTCTGCACATTCGGCGGAATCACTGTACCCTTCACGAGGATTTTCGGACGGCGGATAACCGTGCTGCTGCCGGAAGACCGGAGGAATATCTTGTGGACCGGATAGAAGTTGGATACGAAGGAAGGAATCACGACGATTTCCTTGTCTTTTTCAACAAGCTGTGTCTGCTGGATAGCAACCATAAGCTCGGTGTTCGGGACGACAATCGTATCTGCATAGCTGAGGCAGTTAGAAACCATCTTGGCATCGATGATTGTACGGTTGCGGCCACCCGGGGCATCCCAGTAGAATTCGTCGAGCGCATAGACGACGCGGAGAGTCAACGAACGGTATTCATTGGCCTGCTTCATATATTCGTCGTAGGCAGCCTGGTTGCCCTTGAGGCTTTCGGCTTCCTCGCGCCAACCCGGTTCGAACTTATCGAAAGCTTCGCGCATGGATTCCATGAGCGTGTCGTTGAACGAGCAGCTGATGACATTATCAACCCAGACCACATTGAATGCGGAAAGGTCCGGTTTCATCCGGGTAAATGTCTTGCTGTCCATCGTGGTCAGCGTGACATCGGTAATACTGCTGTAGAAAGTCTTGAACTCCTGCATTGCGTTCAGACCGCGCACACAGGAAAGCCTGGATGTGTTGTCGGACACATAGAGTACATTGAACGAACGCTTCGTTTCAAGAATCTGTTTGAGTCTAGCTTCAATTTTTGCTTTGAAATCCATACTTAGTTTCCTTGCTCTTTGCTCAGGAAACTAATGCTTTTTTGGATTCAAATCATATTCTGATGCGATAAGTTTTCAAAATTCCCAAAATTTTTTCCTTCGGGTCCTCTTTTGACCAGAATGTAGGGAGTCCTTCGGGGTGCTTGTCCATATACATTTCCGCAAGAGTAAGGCTGTCGGCGCTCAAAAGACGGCGTGTCTCCTCGTCATCGAGTTCGAGAGCCTTCTTGATACCCACATCATCGCTATACGGAACCGGCTTCACATAAATCGGGTTCGCCTCGTTGAGCTTCTTGCGGCGGTCACGGGTTTCATCGGCAGAACGGCTGTTCAAGTAGCAGTAGCGGACAAAACAGTTGGAAAGGTCACCGAGCCCCTCGAGATGCTCGTCATCGACATCGACAAAGCGCGGGCTAGTGGTATTCTCGATAAATTCGACCGAGAGCTTCCCGTTCTCACCCTCGTCAACGATGTAATAACCGCAGTCGGTACCGGAGTGGGCAAAGCTCAGCTGATACGGGGTACCCATGTAAAGGATAGAGGAGTTAGGATTCGGGCCCTTGTTATAGGACCGGCAATGGTAGTGACCGCTGAATACATAGTTGGCCGCATTATAGAGCATTTCAGGCGATAGCCCGTTTTCGGAAAGCTGGCCGGCTTCCATAAGGCATCCCATGATATCGAAATGGCCGAACAGGACAGTCTTTTCCTTCTGTTCATCGGATTTCTTCGCGAGCTTCTGCAGCCACTGCTCCATCGCGGGCATCTTGTCCGGGAAAATCCAGGGAACCATATACCAGTCGCGACCGACGAGAGGCACCTTCTCAATTCCCATATGCACCTTCACATTGGACATAAGCTGGAGAACAGCCATATAGGATATCGATTCCTTGTTCTCATAGAGGAAGTCGTGGTTGCCCGGAATCACATGGACTTCAAAATCCTTGAGGTCTTCAGTGAACAGCTTGATTGCGTAATTGAGGACTTCATTCGTGATGAAGGAACGGTTGCTGAAAATGTCACCGCTGAGCAATACCGTCTTGATACCACGCGCTTTCCATTCAGAAATCATCTGCTGGTGATACTTGCGCATACCCGGCAAAAGAGCCGTACGGATACCGTCACGCTCACACTTAGGACCAAGATGAATGTCTCCCACCACTGCAATAGCCATAAATTCTACCTCTACAAAAAATGCGGGGAAGATTCCCCGCATTCAAATATAGCAAAATTATGGAGCCGGCAGCTGCGGAGGTTCCCCAGATTTCACCTGTTTTTGCTGCCGCTCGTCGTACTCGCGCTGAATCTCGGCATGGATATCCGCGTCGAGCTCGGCCACCCACTTTTCGATGGCGGCATTCGTATCCCGGGCAGTCATCTCCATAGATTCCTCGTTCGGGTCCAACCCGGGTTCGGTAGGAACACCAATGGCGCCACCCGGAGCACCACCGAATCCACCCGGCTTTCCGCCGACGCCTCCCGTACGCTGAGAATATATCTCCTCTTCCTTGCGGAGCATCACCAAGGCGTCCTTGACCCCGTTGAGCGTACTGAGAAGAACGGCATACTGTCTCTGGAAATTCCCGTAGTCGTCCGGACCCGGATTTACGAGGTTCTCCATCTCCTGCTCTATACTGTCGAGCATCTTCTTGCCACGCTTGAACAAGTCGATGTACTCGTCACGGAGCATCTTGCGGTCTCGCGCAAGAGTATCCATGTTGAACGCTTCGCCGAGTTCCTCATCAAGACCCGCTTCATCCATATCCTTAGCAAGCTTCGTCTTCTGGGAGACGCTCTTTGCACGAACACTGAGATTCTTGGCCTCGTCCTTAACCTTCTTGACTTCCTCCTTGGCAAGCGCAAGTCCCTGCTTGGTAGAACCATTCGGGAGTCCAAGAACCTGTTCGACTCCAGCAAACGGGTTTTCCGGGGTAGCCTTGACCTTAACCGACGGGTCATCTAGGGACTCCACCGATTTTACCTTGACCGGGTTATCATTAAAATCGACATCGCCGAACAAGTCATCGGCATCCGTAACATCTTCTGGTATTTCCTCTTCCTTCATCCGAATAGCACCTTTGCCTTTACACGCGGCGATGGCCCGAATACCGCTTTCTTTCCCCTCGCGAGTTTCCAGGTAGTTTCTTCAGGGCGTTCAGGCGAAACATCGACCTGACGCTCATCGTCGACTGCCACATCGGCATCGACATCAGTACTTATTTTTGTCTCTGACACCAACAATTATCTGTCCTATTTCCTGCCCAAAGTTATGCACACGCACCAAGGCGTCCGCATTCCTCGGATAATACCTAATCAAATCCTGCATACTCTCAAGGAACTTCACGAATTGCTCCTGGCATTCGCACCGTTCCTTCAACGCACTCAAATCAGGGTCACCATCGACCATAATCGATTCACCCTGCGCGCTCGGAATCCACTTCAGCTTTGTGTTATGAATCTTCTCATACGCATTCTTTTTTGCCTGGCGATACTCACTGTTGAGCGCGCTCAGCTTAAGTTGGTTCTTGAACGCGAGCATACCTATATGGATGGCGTTTTCACCCATATTATAGGTACCCTGATGATAAATCACCTTAGCATTCGGCTTTCCGGACTCATCGCAAGTCTGCAGAGCATTACGAAGCCACGCCCTAAGGCGCTTCATCTGCATCTCGACCGGCGAGTTCTCGTCGCCAATCATCTCCTGTATTGCATCGGGGTCAAGCGAAAATAATGACATAGGTTCCTCTATTTCTGTGTAAGGAAACTAGAAATTTTTTATCCGGTGTGCAACATAAAAGGGGGCGGACCGCCCCCTTGGAATAACGGAAGTACCTTCCGCGTTAAGCCTGTCCAGCCTTGATTACCTTGTAGTCCGGGTTGAACCAGATGTTCCACCGGTCATAGGTAAGCGTAAAGTTGAACTTCATAAGCGTTGCATTCTGATAAGTCATCTGAGTACCAACGCCGACCTTTGACGGCCAGGCATTGATATAACGAATACCCATAATGACATTGCCGTACATCCAATCGTAAAGAACCAGCGTAACATGGGAGTTACGGAGAAGAACCGCCGTGGAGTTCAGGTAGTTCTCCTGCTGGCCGAGACCGAGGTACAGCTTGTTGGTGCCATCCTCGATACGGTTGGATTCGCTGTTAGTGTCGCCGATACCGGTCTTGTTGAGGATACCGGAGTTCAAGCAGCACTGGTTCCAAGCCAGCATCGCTTCATAACCCCTGCCATCTTCAAGAAGCAAAGCATTGAGAGTGGTATCACCCGCAAGGTTCTGCTGCTGGACCGGATAGCGCTTTTCGTAGCCCATGTACCAAATGCTTTCCCACTTAATTGCGGCATCCGGAATCTTCGCACCATCAGAAATGTGGATGCTGAATTCCTTTGCCGTTTCTGGGCTGATGCCGAAATCGGTACCGTTAGTCGGCTGAATACCGACCGCCTTGAAGATTTCATTGCTAACGAGGAGGTGCCAGCGGGTGCTTCGCACCGGGTCCGGCAAAGTGTCCACCATCGAAGCATAGAAAATCTTCTTCTTATCAGAGAGTTCTACTTCATAAGGTTTAGCCATAATTCAGTCCTCCTTTATTAGCGGCTACCCGTGGTGAGGTCCGTGGTAATTGTATTGCCACTGGAGCGGCTCAAGACATTCGTCCTCAAGAAGATGTAACGAGTGCTCGTAGTCGGGTAGAGATAGAGGTCGACCATAAGCTTATGGGCCTCAACAACTTCCGGCGGGTTGTTCTCGTTATCGCACTTGACATAGCTACCCACTTCAAGGCCGGCCGGGCGTTCACCGACGATTGCGTCAATCTTGGCCTGGAGGTCTGTCGTGATGGTGGACCGGAGTTCAGCCGTGTTAAGCTGGAACACGCGGGCATCGAGGTAGTTGTAGAACGACTTGTGAATCTGGGCGACAAGCATCGTCACGTTGATTGCGTTGAATGCCGTGTCTTCCATCTGCATCGTAAAGTCACCGAATGCGTAGATGCCACCCTTCTCGATGCACCGGAACGGGTTCACATGGATATCGCTGAGCTTAGCGATATCAGAATTCGGAGATTCCGGGATAAGGAAGGAACGGTCGTACTTCATTTCGGAGCACCAAGCACCCGGAACCTTACCCATAATTTCGCCAGCCGGCACATGCCAGTAGACGGAACCACGGCGGTTAGAGGTAATGAGAGAAGCCATCGCGATGGACGGAGCCAACTCAACCTGGGACTTCGTGATGTAGGTATCATTGAAAATCGGGCGGTTATCGTAGATAGCACCCCAACGGCCCAAGGTAGAACCAAACTGGCTAGCCGGGGCGTTCAACTTGAGAGCCTGCTTGATACGGGAATCGCCAGCGGCATCGAACAAGGCGAAGCAATCCTTGCGGAGTTCGCAGATGTTGAGAATAGCCTGCATCAACTGGGTGTTCAAGGATTCGTAACCCTTGAGGCCGAAGTTGTTCACATTAGACCCTGCAGCGACAAAGAAGGACACATCGGACTTATCCTTGTCGAGGTAGAGGTTGTATGCGTTGCTGAGCGTACTCGTGCTCTTATTGTTGTTCGGGTCATATACCCAGACACCGTTGTTGATGATTGCCGGGTCATTCTCGTTGAAGGACGGGCAAGTCATCACGGCGGACGGGATAGCCTTGTAAGAACCATCGTTCTGGAGTTCACCGACGACCGTGTTAGAGAGGTCGTAGGAATTGTCCTCGCGGAACATTTCGATAACATCGTCCTCGTTGAGCACGAACTTAACGCCGGAGCCCTCGAGTTCAACCTTAGCGGTATCACCGATGTAGAGCTGACGGTCGTTGTACACATAACGAACGATAGTACCATCGAACTCATAGAGTGTGCCGTTATACATATAGGCAACAGAGAGGTAGAGGCGAGCCACAGCTTCACCATCGTCGGTAAGGTCGTAAACCTTGACCGTATCGCCGGTAAAGTTGATGTCCTCGTACTTCAGGGTAGCAAGGCCGAGGCTCACAAAAGTAGCACCAATGCTCGTATCGGTGAGAACCTTCTCAGTCTGGGCGATGAGCGCACCCTTCTTCTTGTAGTTGCCATCGTAGTACTTGAACGGAGCAGAAGCGCCGACAAACACATCGTCCTTTTCGACCACAGTCGTAATCGTCTGGATGGCGCTCGGGACGCTAGTCGTGAAGTTGCCGACGAAGTAGATGTCACCAAAAGACTTAGTATCATCTTCGTGTTCGATAATACCGTCGTAAGTCAAATCCGACACTGGACCGATAACCGGAGCAACCGGCTGGTCGCCGTCAAATGAACCCTCAAGTTCAGTAGGCTCGAACGAGGCTACATAGTGCAACGGGAGGCCACCTTCAACAGCCTTAACAACCTCAGTCACCCGAGCCGTATGGCTAGTGCCATTCCAAGTATACTTCACCGTATCACCGACGGACGCGATAGCCGTACCATCACCTTCGAACGATACAGAACCACTTACAAGATACTTCGGCATCTCCGGCGGAATAGCAGAAGGATTTCCTTCGCTAGTCTGCGTAGCGACCAAAGCAGTATAGCCTTCGCCAGTCTTTACCGTGCCGGAAACATCGATAACACTTTCATACTTGACTTCATACTTAGAGACAGCAGCGTATGCAACCTTGTTCGTCTGGGTAAGGTTCAGGAGCTGGAAACCGACATAGGTATCCTGTGTCAATTCAGTAATGCCGCTGATATCGGCAGAAAGTTCAATCGTATCGCTAATCGGGTCAGAATTCCTGACCTTCCCAACCCAGTAGATGTTCGTACCGTTGAACTGAGCAGCACCTTCCGGATTCACCTCACCGCTATCATCAACTTCGACACTAGAACGGGTAATCGCAACGATATCACCCGGAAGGAAATCGATAGCACCACCCGGAACGACCGTAATAGTCACACCGTCGGCATCAAGCTTAATCTTCCCATACTTTTCAGTGCCAACCGGGTCATTCTTGGCAATATCAGTAACAATAGAGCTGACACCAAATTCCAACAAGTCGGAGCGAACTGCAGCAAGCAAGTCCGTAATCACGCTTTCGACCGTAGAATCCTTGTCAATGTAAAGGTTAATCGTATTGGTAGAATCAACCCATTCGGCAGACGGAGCTTCAAGTGCAATCGCACTAGGTTCCGTAGCAAACAGGTTGCCGATGTTAGCTGCGCTAACTGAATCGATTTCAGCAACAGAAATATCAAAAGTCTTAGCTTCGGTATCTTCGCCGGTTACCGTAAAGACAGCGGAGTAGACACCTTCGGCCGGCCAGTTAAGCTGAATACGGTCACCAACCCAAATTGCATCCGGATTAGCCACCTTGATTTTGGCAGTTGTCGCATCGGCCGCCGCGCTCGGGTCACTCGTACGAGTGATTTGAGTAAGTGCTGTAGCCTTCGGAGTAGCCACACGGACGAACACCGTATTGGCATCCTGGTCATTGAATACGATTGCAGAGCCTGACGGGAGAAGCTTCAAGGCAGCAAGGCCATCTTCATCCAAGTGCAATGCACTGAAAGTCTTTGCACCTTGACCAGCCACGGCCGTCTTCACCGTCAAATAGTCATAGTTATCGACAACGACATTTTCCGTATCGCTATAGAAGATAACTTCAGGATTAAGACCGGCAAGAATATTCTTCTCGGCATCGGTACCGGGGCATGCTTGAAGGGTGATTTCCTTGTCGTCAATATCCTTCACAATGAACTTGCTGAGAGTCGTAATGCGGCCAGTTGCAGGAACGCATACGATATCATTCACAGCAAACCCAACCTTAGTCAGGCTAGTAACCGTGATTTCGCCCTTGTCACGAGCAGAATTATCAAATTGATTCGTATCAAGCCGGTAGCTAGAGTATGCGCGGTTTGCAGAGCTCGGGTCAGCGTTCATGAGGGCGAACAGCACCACATCATTCTTACCACGGGCGACACCGCCGTTAGTCACCCAGTTCTTCTTGTCAGAATAATCGGACCCGGCGCTGAGACCGAAGTCAACATTACTGCCGTTGACGATAGTCTCGGCAATGTTGTTAATCTTACGGGTCATCCCGAACTTGGCGCCACGGTCGCTCTTATAGCGGGTAGCGGCAAAGTACTCGATGTTGAGCGAAGTCTTGTTCAGGTTTTCGGTATTCTTGGCCGCATAGCGGTCATAGGCAACAACGAAAGCATCCGTCTTCAAGTCGCGCTTGAAATCATCGGTCTTATCAATCTCTTCACCGTACGGGCGTACGTACTCAACGAAACCACCCGCGTTGATTACAGCGCGCGCGGCGTACATCCCCTGGTTATGGCGAGGATTGTTGAATCCTCGGCCAAAATACAATTCCTGCTCGGCGATATTCGTAAGGCGCTGAATCTTATTCAACTCGCCCTTGGGCGCAAACCCAACCACAGCGCCGACAGCATTCGGGCTTTCGACTTGGCTATAGCCAGAGTCGTCATTGAGTTCTAGACGAACACCACCTGCTCCCATCTTCGCCATATTCAACCTCATGGTTTGTTAAACATTCTGGCGAAAGTTTATTCAGTGGCCACAATTTTTTCTGGTTTTCGGCAAAAAATTCGATAAACTTGCAGAAAAGTGAAAATCCAGGGTTATATAATGGACTTAAGGAAGCTTAATAGCCGAATAAACGGCCTCAAGGACGCCTATCCGAACGAACAGGCGCTCATCGAAGGCATACAGAACCTCATAAATACCAAGATTCAGGTAATTTCCGAGAAGAACCGGCATGCTCTCCGGCAGTTCCCGATGCAATTCACCCGCCGGGTCAGCCTCGGTGACGGCGAATGGACAACCACGCTCCATATGTGGGCAGAAAATATGGTCGACACGCTCCTCGAAATCGACCCGATGTACCTCACCACGAGCGATTCGATGGGCTACACGGTGCTTCATGCCCTCATTTTTGCCGCTACCGGCAAATTTACACAGCTTGTCAACTATGACCTCATCCAAAAAATACTCGACAAGAACATGGGCTTTATGAAGCTGACCGTCCCGGGCAACCCAAACTCAAAAGTCGAGGACAATGCCTGGACCTGCAAGGATGTGATGCAGAAAACCCCGATGGACTACCTGGTCGAGTTCGCCAACGGGGACCCGGAAGGCGGTATCGCCCCGGACGAGACCCTCCAGCAGATGCTACTCGAGTTCGGCCAGAGCCCTACCGTGGAAGCCCCGGTGGACAATACCCCTCCGGTGCCGACTACGGACGAACAGCTCGCCGCGGTTGACCAGGCAAGCGGCATCGGGCCGGACGGAAAAGTCGATACGCAACAGGCAATCGCCTCTTCAGAACCAGAGCAACCCGGGGAAAACCAGCCGGACCTCACCATAGCCCAGCAACAGCAGTCCGCTGCCGACGCTACGCAGAATTCCGAGGGGCCGACCACCAAGGAAAAAGAAATACAACCGGCGGAACCGGTTGCACAGGCAGCTACACAGGAAAAGGCCAACGAGAAATCGGATGAAAACCCTATCCTCGAGACTTTTCTTCGGCTGATTTAGCCAACATGTCGATATCCCGCTTCATCGACTCGACCCGGGCGCCAATCCCGGAATCACCGATGAAGCGGTCAAGGGCAGAACCATTCATCAGGGCTTCCACACGGAAGCCCTTTTCGATTGCCATCCGGGCCTTCTCCTCGTCCAGCCCGAAATTCTTCATCATGAACTCAATTTTTGAGCTTGTCGAAGACTTCGGCGAAGCACTTGTCGATTTTCTGCTTCCTTTCGTCTGCCCAGTCGCAGAAATACTTGAACTTTCTGTAGTCCTGTCCGATTTCTCCGGCGAGTCGCTTGGTTTCGTGTTCATAGTGGTCTGCCTTTTCTTCATAGTATTGCTTGTGGAGGATATAATACTTGATTTCCTCTTCATATACAGCTGCCAAAGTTTGATTGGCGTCTACCAACAGCCTATCCAGGTCGTTCCTGGTTGTCTTGACTAGCTTAAGATACATTTTCTTGGCTACTTTGATAAGGAATAAAGTCGCCAATAGCTGCACGAGCATCATAAGCATCATCAATTCCACCAGAATCAAGAGCGTATTGTTAGAAATATCAGACATGAGCCGAGTCCTCCTGCTTACCGACCTTTGCAGCATGTTCCTTCTTGGTGCCGCCGCGCTTCTTCTTTCCGCCATACATCTCGAGCAGCTTAGCCGGCTCGTAAATACGGATGTACTTCTCCTCAATCTTCTCGATATCGAGGAGCTTTCCGTACTTCATCGTAGCAACCACATCGTTATGGCTGAGACCAGTCACCTTCATTATACGCTCAATCTGCTCAGTCTTCTCGCGGAGAGCCTCGGTCTTGGCACGGCACCACCGATTGTTCATATGAACATGGTTCAGACCCTGCATAGTGATTGCCTGTATATCCTTCGGGAGATGGGAAAAGGTCAGCTCGTTCAGCTCATGGGCGACCCTACGCATATTCGGGTCCATCGACACTGACTGCACCACATTGAACAGCTGAAAATTCCGCTTATCGTCATCGGTAACAGGAAGCCCCTGTGCACGGGCTCTCATAAAGGCAAACGGGTCGAACTTATACTCCGCCATTTGGATACCCTCCCGGGTATGTCGCCTGGGCATACTGTACATTGGCGGCCGGAGTAGCCTGGGCATTTACCGTCGGGGCAACCTGTGCGAACTGAGCCGCATTTGCCTGATACTGAACCGGCTGTTGCTGTGCCGGGGCAGGATTAGCCTGATGTGCCGCCTCCTGTTCCTCGACGATATCATCAACGGTCAACGTATTGTTCTTTTCATACTGCATCTCAACCGGGTCAACCCCCATCTTCCCTACCATCTGGTACTGCCCGATTAGCATCATGACATCGCAAAGGAATTCATACAGGGCGATTTCCTGGTTCACCTGAGTATTCGATGCACGATACGCCTTGCCAAGCATTGACCCAAATTGGATATACATCCAGTCGATTTGCCCGGTGACCGGTAGAGGAATCCTGGAGAAGAAATACAATCCGAACGGGACATACACGCTCTTGCAGTCGTGGAATTCCTGCGAGATGAAATACCGGAGCCTTCTCGGGTCCATTGCGATTACATTCCGATAGAGCTTCGCGATTGATTCCTCGCGGATTACATTCGGGTGGCCGACAATGCTGCCACCGTGTTCAAGGAAGGTAAGGTGCATCGCGTTGACCATCGCGCGGACATCCGGATAGCAAGCATTGATTGTTTCCACCAATGTTTCCTTGGACACCTGTCCACCAGTAATTGCGGTTTCCTTCTTAGCAATTTTCTTTAAATGCTTGTATATACGATTCTTGTAACCCTTGTCGTCACCCGGATGGTCGAACGGGATTTCCTTACACCGTGAGCGAATTGCCGCCGGAAGACGACCAATATCATTACAGGTCAAGATAAAACGGAGATTACTGGATGTCGCCTCGATAAGAGACTGCAGCTTACGATAGAAGGAATCCGGATTGGACGGATTATCCGCCTCGTCAATTACGAAGTATTTAGGCAACCCGTTACCGGAACGATACATTCCGCCTTCGGAAATTGCATCGATAATCTCGGAATCGCGCTGTGCATAGAGAACTTCTCGTTCGGCACCCATCAACAGCGGGAGCGCTTCGGCCAAGCTAGTCTTTCCAGTTCCCGGCACACCCGAATAGAAAATGTAGTTATTGTAGCCACCGAGCTGAAGCATACCGATAACCCAGTTCCGCATCTTATCCGGCAAGATTATTGCCCGGACATCGGATTCATCAAGGGTAATCCCACGGTACTTTTCCACCCATGCCTTGGTAGGGTCATCATCGGCAACCGGACGCCCCGTAATAGTAGACTGCACGGGAAGGCCCGTAATAAAATCAATTTCGTCGTTCATAGCGCACTATCCATAGGTTGAAAGATATCTTTACCTACAAATATAGCAATAAACTTCGTTTTATGAAAAGCGTCATTCTCGAATTTATCACCGCATCGACCAATGAGCAGCCTGTCCTGCAAGAACAGGTCACCACCATATACAAAAAACTTTTCGAACAGGCCGCTACCGACATCAACAAGAAGCAGATAGCGGCGGACCCGGGCACCTGCTCACAAGGAATCGTGCAAAACGAAATCCTATCCAACGACAAGTCTGTGCCAGACGGAGTAGTGGGTGACCTAATGAATACATCGTACGCCAGCCGGTTCGGACAAGAGAAGAGCGTGGTGGAACCCGGGCGGTCTTCTACAGGTATTGGCGGTGGTCTCAATAACGAGAATGTCAATGCATCAGTATCCGGTTCCAATGCTTAATTAACCGGCTAGGCCCCGAGCCAGTTGATATTTTCCGGATGGTATTCGATAACGAACTCGCCATTGGTATATTGCATTTCGAATTCCATTCCGACATCGAGCATTCCCCGTAAAGTCCGGGAAGAATCAATGTCGGAAATCACCTTGAATGTCATCATGTAACCCCCGTGCTCGCCCGCCCGGAGATTCTTCATCATTCCAACTATGCGACCATCCATGAACTTGACAGGGTAAATGCCCTTGGAATACTTTTCAATAAATTCGGCATTAGCTTCAGGCTCTTCTCGCTGCCATGCCGGCCGAGGGTTGCTGAAAGGAATATCTATCCAGTCGCCATACAGGCTAAGCGAGCGGTTAATATTCCCGTAGCCGCACGGAACAATCCGATTACGAATACGGAAACAACTTTCATACTCATTATCGGCATCCTTCTTGACAACTTCTTGGTTTTCAGAATCGACATCATACCAAATTTTGGTGTTCAGATAATGCTTCATACGAGGCGAAAGATATACCGTACCTTCATTGCTCAACTCACCATCGTAAACAACAGTTTCGTATATACGGTCAGTAACCACAATAGCCTGTTCAAACAGTGCCGCGCCACCAATGAAGAAACACTCGGTTTCTTCGAAACGCTCGGCCATCGAAAGCGCTGCCCAGATAGAATTCGTGCAATAAACCGGGCAATCTCCGGTACCTATGGTTGCCAGTTGCAAATTATGCATATAAGCGTCATCCCGGGTAACCACGATAAGTTTCCTACCAGGAAGCTTCCCCGGAAGCGACTCGTAGGTCTTCCTGCCCATTATAAGGGTATGCCCCATAGTAATCTTCTTGAACCTAGCAAGGTCCGCCTTGAGTTTCCACGGGAGCTTACTGTTGATTCCGATGTGGGAATCAGTGTAGGAACGGGCAAGAATCATCGACCTAATCATAGTCTTTCCTCAACAAAAAAGCAGCGGCCGTAATTAGCCACCGCTTCAAATATAGCAATTTCGGGATTCTATACCGCAATCGGCGCCTTGATGACCGGCCACGGGTCATAATCGACCAAGGTAAAGTCGTCAAAGCTGAAATCGAATATGTCCTTAACATCAGGATTGATAGCCATCTTGGGCAACGGACGCGGTTCACGGGTAAGCTGAAGCTTCGCCTGCTCGAAATGGTTGGAATACAGATGGGTATCCCCGAGAGTATGGATGAACTCGCCCGGTTCATAACCGCAAACCTGAGCAAGCATCATCGTCAACAAGGAATAGGACACGATGTTGAACGGAACACCGAGGAAAGTATCGGCCGAGCGCTGATACAACTGGCAGCTAAGCTTGCGCTTCCCGGATTCGCCAACTCCCCCGACATAGAACTGGAAGAGGCAATGACAGGGAGGCAATGCCATATCCTTGATATCGGCCACATTCCAAGCGCAAACAAGATGTCTACGGGAATCCGGGTTATTCTTCAAGCCCTGCACGAGTTCGGAAATCTGGTCAATCGTGCGGCCATCCGGAGCATCCCAGCTTCTCCACTGCTTGCTGTAGATTGGACCGAGGTCGCCCTTTTCGTCTGCCCATTCATCCCAAATAGTAACACCGTTATCATTCAGGAACTTGATATTGGTGTCGCCCTTGAGGAACCAGAGCAATTCATAGATGATACTGCGGAGGTGCAGCTTCTTGGTGGTCAAGCACGGGAATCCCTTGGACAAGTCAAACCGCATCTGGCGCCCGAACACGGACCGAGTACCGGTACCCGTGCGGTCGCTACGGTCGACCCCGTTTTCCAATATATCCTTAAGCAAATCAAGATATTGCTTCATAACAAATCTCCTTAGATAAATTCAAGCATTGCGTCAGTTTCGTCATACTCGAGGTCTTCCGGCCATCCGACAGCCTTGAACAGACGCCCGAGAATGTTGGACACTGACTTTTCCCACTGGTCGTTCCAGTCCACATAGAACAGCTCGAACAGGCGCTCCGGGCATTCCTCGCCGGTGTAGCACATGATTGTCACATCATATTCATTCTCGGCAACCTTAATGAACTTCATCTTCTCGCCGGCGGCGATAGGTTCATAGGTACTCTGAGACAGAACCGGGTCAGTATCGATAAGGTAGTTCCAGACGGAAGCCGCACGGCGACGGAAGTCAAGCTTCGCGTATTCCTCACGCGGCAAACGGCACTGAAGAGGATACGGAATCGGCTCTTCCTTCATGCCGGACGGAATGGAAATATACGAATACTTGTGCTTATCGACCGCCTCGAAAAATTCCTTCTTGATTTCAAGAACACGGGAGCGGACGACTTCCTTGTCCATCGTACGGAGCATCAGCTTGACGGTATCCATCATGCGCTCGCGGCTGAACATCGTGGTAGAGCTTCGGACAATTTCGAGACCCGTAACGGCGAAGTCCGGGGTAATCTCGAGGGTACCGGTCTTGATAATCTTACCGGTCTCGTCCTTCACAGGTTCCTTGTCGAGATACACGATGTCTTCGTTGGATTCCACTTCGCAGATGTACTTCTTCTTGGCAGTGACGATTGCCTTGTAGATGCACTTTTCACGCTTCAGGAAGAGTTCGTTCGTAAGGTATCCCCACCGGGTAGCATACGAAAGCATGAACTCGTCGAGCTTCTCCTCGAGAATCACGGCGTCCATAATGCGGCAGAAGTCGGTGATGCGGTAGCGGTTATAGATGATTCGGTAACCGTCACCCCACACAATTCCATCGTAGAACATAATCTTGACCTTGGTGAGGCCGCTCTTCTTGTCCACCGCGCGGTTTTCCGGGTCATGCCAGGTGGAATGCGCATACTTGTTGCACATACGGTTGAAGCACTTACGGGACTCGAGGTCCTCCTCGTCGGTCTTACCGAACGCATAGCGCTCGACCTGCTCGTGACCCTTGAACACGATGACCTCGGTACCGGTACCCTGCTTCTGGCGGAACTGTTCAAAGAGGTCGCCGACCTTGCAGTAGAACGAGTCGGTATCGCCGTGTGACATTCTCTTGTACAGAAGCTGCCCATCTTCATCCTCGGTAGTCCCGAGGAATTCCGGGTTGATTGTCGGGCTGTAACCGAATGCGTTGATAAAGCGCGGGTCGGTGGCGACTTCCTCGTTGAGATACTTGGCAAGCTGCTCGATGGTGTACTTGATGAGGTTTCTTCCGTAAGCCGTAATAGATGCGGCGTTGTCCACATCGTACAATGGGAAGAAGTTGGAACCGAGAAGACCGTATAGCGAGTTACCGAGGACCTTGTAGACCTTCTGCATCATATCGTAGATGGCAGTCATCTCGTGGTCGCCCGCCTTCTTGGCAGCCTTCATCTTGTTCTTGAGGCTTGCACGGCCATCGAAGAGTAAACGGGTAACCTGCGGAACGATACCTTCCTTGTCCTTGCGGAAATACACCTTGTAACGGCCATTGTGGTCCCACGGGCTCTCGATGAGGTACTTCCTCTCCTCCTCGGTAAGCACATAGTCAATCGGCTTGGTGACCTTGACTTCCGGAGAAGTATTGAAGGTCATCATAATTGACGGATATAGCGAACGGTAGTCGTAGGACACGAGCCAAGTGTAGAAGCCCGGGATTGAATAAACGAATGCACCTGGGTATTCTTCCTTGGACTGTTCGCGGAATGCCGGGAACACAAGGTTATGCTGATGCAGGTGGTTCATCACGAACCCGACGAGCATCTTCTTGCTTTCAAAAACAAACGAGAACGGAACATGGGCTTCCGAAGCAGCGGTCACACAGAGCTGGAACATCCGCTCGTGCATCTCGATGAGCTTCAAAAGGCGCACGTCCTGCCAGTTATACTTGATGAAGAGAGTCCAATCAGTGCGCCAGGTCTGGTAACCGTCCTTCAACGGCTCCTTGTGCTCACCGGTAACCTTGCCACCAATGTAGTCAAGCTTGTAGGACGGTTCTTCGGAGAATGTATACTTGCGATAGAGGGCGAGGAAATCGATAACTTCCGTTCCGGCAATCATCAGGCAGTCTTCGCGTTCGTCCCACCACGCCTTCTTGAACTGGGCCGGGAGGCGGGACATAAGGTTGAGCGGGACGCCGAGCTTCTCCGCGCGGTTCACCATGTAGGTGGTATCGTACGAGAAGTTCCAACCGGAAAGAATGGCGACTTCATTACTACCAATCTCGGTAAACAACCGGCGCAGGAGGTCCGCCTCGTCCGAGCAGAGAACATAGACAGCATTTTCCTTTGCCATCTCGTCCTTGAGGGACTGGTCGATGTCCTGTCCGACACCGTATGTGATGTAATTGTCAGTCGCCGAAAAATAAATCGTTACACAGTTAATCGGGTATTCGGCACGGTGGGCTACGGGGAATCTTCCGGTAGTAGCCACCTCAATATCAAGGAAGCAGATATTGATTTTCTTCATGTCCGGCTTGAGCATCCCGGACTTCGCGTAGTGCTTCTGGAGGAACCTTGCACGGGGGTCGATGTCGATTTCGGCCAGGTGGTTCTGTGGGCCGCGCGCATCGTTGTATATCTTTCGTTCGGCTGTCGTATGCCGCTGGACGGCATACATCTCTCGACCGTAGATATCCTTCATGCCACAAGGGACTGCGCCGAGTTCTCCCCGGTTCGGGGTATAGAATGTGTTGACGATGCGAGTCTGCTCCATCGTTCCGTCATCGTACCACAGGAACAGGTTGTCAGTATCCCTGTCGTGATAGATGGCCGACCACATTCGAGTCTCGGCGGTCTTGTCCGCCGGGCGTGTTATCGTAGCTTCCATAGGTTCTTATTGAAATATAGCAAGAAATTTGTGTTTATCAACAGAAAATCCCAGGTTTCCCCGGGATTTTTAATAACCGTGTCGAACACTGACTTAATAGAGCTACCGTCGACTAGGTTTGCTGATTTACTTTGAGGTTGTTTTAATCTTAAAGTGCTTGTCGATACGGGTGCAAACCGCTTCGGCAGCATCCTCAGTCTTCTTGTCTACCGCGAGGCTCCGCATAAAACCCTTGAGAACTTCCGCCTTGCGCTGATTCTTGGACTCCTCGCTGAACTTCTTGTTGCTCTCGGCCTTAGACTGGCTAGCCTTTTCGGCACTCTTTGCAGCAGCGTCGAAATTGCCGCTCTTCGGCTTCGGTGCCTTCTTGGATTCCTCAGTGTTATCCTCGACGACCACCTTGGTCACCTGGCCCTTTTCCTTCTTTTCGGTCACGGTGTCGTTTTCCGTTTCCTGCTTGCTGGAAGCCTTGGTAGCCTTGATGATTTCATCGGTATTGTTGTTGCCCTTGGTAAGGTCCGGATTGGAAGCCGTCTTTGCCTTGCCGACTTTCTTGGAATCGGTCGACCACTTGTTAAGGTCTACCTTAGTACCTTCGAAGAAGGTGGTGGACTCTACAATAGGCTTGGCAACGCGGACTTCATTGTACGGACGCTGTTCCACAATAGGCTGGTTAGCGATGCTTTCGAAAAGCTGCTTCACTCTATCTTCTTCTTCGATACTGTATGCCATATTCTATACCATCCAACGGATTAAGATTTACCGGTAAGTTTATATTATAGTGACGGGAAAACTCACCGCCTTTTAGGCGGTGAGATGAAAGCTCTTTTCATAAACTATTAAAATAGAGTATATTTGAGATATGTTTCAACGGGCATACCACATCCGGCTATATCCAAGCCGGCAGCAGACGGTCTTGCTAGGCAAGACATTCGGCTGTTGCCGCAAAGTGTACAACTGCATGCTGGACGCTCGTTTGAAGTCGTATGAGTCGACCGGCACACAGTGCCGGACGAAACCTACCGACTACTATGCCGAGTTTCCGTTCCTTAAAGAAGTTGACAGCAACGCCCTCACGGGTGAGGTGCTCAACCTGAACGCGGCATTCAAGAACTTTTTCGAACGTAAGGCCGATGGAGTCGGGCTTCCGAAGTTCAAGGCTAAACATCACGACCGCGATTCTTATACCACTTATCGGACAAAAGAAAATATCCGAATCGAGAACGGCAGGCTGCGCCTGCCGAAAATCGGCTTCGTCAAGTTCAAGGATTATAAGAATATCGACTGGAGCGAGAAAGATATCAAGCACGCGACCGTAAGCCGGTCGCGTTCGGGAAAGTTCTACGCCTCGATACTGGTTGAAGAGGAAGCGCCGAAGGCGCTTCCAAAATCCGATTATTCCGTAGGCGTCGACCTCGGAATCAAGGATTTCTGCGTGACGAGCGACGGTGAAGCCGTCGCCAACCCACGCTATATGAAACAGGCTGAGGACCGCCTAGCGGTCCTCCAGAAAGCGTTTTCAAAGAAAAATGGCAAGTCTGCTCGTCGCGAGTCGCTGCGCAAGCGCATCGCCCGCCTCCACGAGCACATTGCTAGCCAACGCAAGGATTTTCTCCACAAGCTGTCCACCAGACTCATTCGCGAGAACCAAACGATTGCGGTCGAGAACCTGGATGTAAGGCAGGTCGCCGAAGGCGACCTTGCCAAGTCCGAGCACGATGCCGGATGGGGAATGTTCCTGAACATGCTTAAGTACAAGGCTGATTGGTATGGGAGGACCATCGTCCGTGTCGGACGATGGTTCCCTTCCTCCCAAATCTGCCACTGCTGCGGCTTCAGGAATGAAGTTGTTAAAGACTTGAATGTCCGGGAGTGGAAGTGTCCACAATGCGGCACTTCCCACGACAGGGACTTCAACGCCGCCATCAACATCCTTACCGAAGGTAAAAGAATTCTCGCCGCCGGAACGGCGGTTCAAGGCGCGGGCGCCCCTACGGGGCTAACGCGAAGCGCGCAGCTTTCAAGCTGCGCGTAGTTCACATATCTCCGATATTTTTTGAACACCAACCGCGACCAGTATAAACTCCTGAAGTAAGAACACGGATAAAACTATGGAACTCAACATACCCAAAGCCACGACAGCAAGCCACGAAGTCCCTATCTTCAACGATTTGGCAAAGGAAGCTAACCTCCCGGTCAGCGAAATAAAGGCACGATTCCGGAAAAAGATGCTCGAGCTTCACGAAAAAGCAATGGACGACCCTTCCATACTGAGTCTCGGCGGCGGACATGACGAGCTCGTTGAAAAAGCGATTACCGAACTCCGTACGGAACTCCAGCACCCCGAAGAAACAAACAGCGATAACGACGAATACAGCCAACTGATGGGATTCGACCCAAATGAACCTTCTCCCGTCGGAGACATCTTCGACGCGCCGAGTGGCGACGGCGGATTTGGCGGTGGAATCGGCGGTGGTGGCGGAGGCAGCTTTGGTGGCGGCGGTGGCGGACTTGGAAGCACCGGCGGCACCGGCGGCGGAATTGATAACCTTGACCTTGGATTCTCCGATGAAGGAATGGCTGCGGTCAACAGCGTCGAAAACAACGAGAACAATGAATCGCTGGATGCCGGTAGCGTAAATGCGATATCCGAAACTGAACCGGGCGGCGCCGAACTGTCCGAAAATAACGAAACGGAGTCCGACAAATCGCCGAACCCCGTTGAAAATTCAAGCGGTGATGACCTAGCTGAACTTTAACCCCCGAAGTACATACACTTGCGGGAGAACTTCGGGCACGAGAATGTCATGAAGATTCTCCCATCTTCAGAATAGAGCATCTCGAGGACGGCGGTCGCGGCATAACGAACCATCATCGTACTCACATCCATAGGGAGCGTAAGGCTCTTGTCCGTTTCATTCACCAAGACGCCGCTCATCGTAATGACACCAGAGTAACGGTTCACCTTGGTCTTCTTCTTAGTCTTGCTCTTTGCCCTCTGGACGACTACTTCCTTCACATCGTCGTAGGAATAACGGATTTCTACCGTCTTCTCGTCAATCGGCTTGATTTTGACCGGAGCTGTCGGGTCAAGGTAGTTCAACCCGTAGACCATATCGATAGTAGCCATCATGCCGAGGGTATCGAACTTCATATACGGCTTCATCCCTTCAGTTGTACCCGTGCGCAGCTTGCCTTCCGCAAAGGAATACACGATGCTGTACAGACGGCCAGCCACGCGGAGCTTCTTGCGTTCCCAGTCGAAATCGATGGTGCAATAAGGCATCATGTTGGAATCAGCCGGAGTTACATAAGAGAAACACTTGAATACATTGGACGGAACGGCAACCGCGAAATCCCTTAGTTGTTCGCGGTCTTGAGCACCGAGCTGGCCAATCTTTGCCGGGAGAGTCGCAATGCAAACCCGCTCATCACCGGTGCGGATAGAAAATGTACCTTCAGTACGAACAAGTTCAACATTCTTGAAGTTATAACAAGTTTCGAGGACGGAACCGACAATCATCTGTTCCACCTGGATAGTCTCATCCGGAGTAAAATCGAGATTGATTTCAAACGGGTCGAGGAGAGGAAGGCTAGCTTCGGACTCGAAGCATTGCAAAGATTCGTTAAAAGAAGAACCGACATAGATGCGCCCACCAGAAACCCACATAGCAACCAAGCCGTCCTTGACGCCCTTGTCACACATCACGAAGAAGTCCTGAAGGCGAACATAGGCATCACTGTCAAGACACTGGGACTTGAGAGTACTGTCAATAAGGACGCTGAAACCGGTATCGGTCGTAATCCGCATATAGACGAGCCCGTCCTCCGCTTCATTGGAGAAAGTCTCGATATGAATCTTGCTGTCCGGAGACTCACAGGACTCGCCAATAAATGAAACCGCTTCACGGAACCCTGTGACCGTGTTGAACATGATAAGATTTGGTGTTTTTGCTTCTTCGCTCATAGAAAAATCCTTTTGTACGATTAGGAAACTAATGCAAAAAGCGGCAGCCGAAGCCACCGCCTTCTGTATCTCATCGTAAATTTCGATTAAAATATGTTGCCAAGACCGCCGAGCGCGAAGTCTGTCTTGTCCTGTTCCCCGGAGCCCCCGTGGGTTTCCCCGGTCTCGTTCATATCGACACCCGGGTTGGTCACATTTTCAGCAGCCTGCCCGAACTGGCTCTGGGCATTATCCATCATATCGCCCATCTCGCCCGGATTGTTGAGGTTAACGCTTTCGTCAGGAGAAAGTCCGCCGCCGACACCAGTCTGGTCATCAGCCGGGAATATCGTAGAAGCAGCTTCCTTGGCAGTATCGTGCATAGCAGTTCCGTCAGCGTTGTACACTTCCGGGAACCACTTCCCGAGATTCGTCTTGAACTTGACGACATCGACATTGCCCTCTTCAAGAGCCTTGCCCATTTCCTGCAGACCCTTAACCGGCAACGGCTGTTCACCGAGAGCCTTGAATTCATCAAATGCCAAGAACTGCTCGACAAGTTCGCTAGCAATCATCTTGTCGACACCCGGGAACCCTTCGCGCCATTCCTTGGCACTGAGCTTAGCACCGGCTGAACCATTTTCGGTCAAATCAGACAAGCCGTCGGCAACTATCTGAGACAAACCGTCGAGCGCAGCCTGAGAGAACGCCGTCTGAGCATATTCAGCAAATTCTTTCATATCTTCGCCCTTACCGTTACCATCAGATACCCCATTAACCTGGCCAGCATTCTGAGGAGCGTCGGTACCGTCGCCTGACGGAGGCGGCGTCGGCGCATTACCATCAGCGGGTCCGGTAGAACCATCAGCTGGAGCAGCAAAATCAGCCGCACCGAAATCATCAGCTTCATTCAGTGCACACATCTCGCAAAGGTTACGGAGCTGATGGAGACGCCAGTCGACTGACTCGTAAGCAGTAATGTTATTCGGGTCATTCGTAGCAATATTCAACGTATCGTTAAAGTTGTTGCCCGGAGCCTTGATGACTTCCCCGCCATAGATATTGTTGTTTCGAAGTTCATCAGCATTGCGCGCAATCAATTCCCTTGCCTGCTGGAAAATGAACTGAGAGAAGTTAATTCGGAACTGGTCCGATTCCGGGGACACATCGATAAATGTATTGGCATCGTTGCTCAAGGCAAGCTCAACCGTGATTTCGCCCTTCGGAGTCGGATACTTCATATTCATATCGACATGCTGGCCATCGCAATCAAACTCTCCGTGCATCGAAGTCTCGTTGAAATCGATACCGTCGAGGTTAATGCGGATGCCGGTATTCTGCCGAGCCGTGGAAGTCGCCTCTGTAAGGAACTTTATCCCGATATCCTTCATCGAGAGATAGTTCTTGTGTCCAAGAAGACTCTTGTTTTCGTATGTACGGTGGTCAAAGTCTTCCTTGGTCTGGTCGCCTACGGGGCCCAAAGTCCCCTTCATCATAGAAATAGACGCGGTACGAGCCGGAGTAACCGGCCCGCTCTTGGTCGTAGTATATTCGAAGGTATTCCTAAAATCCTTCAACGAAACGCCTTTACTCACGGGAACCTCGTAGAAACTGTTTTCCGCAAGTTTATATGGCGAGCTTTCCTATTCTACCAGGAATTCGTGGTTAATTTCGCCACCGTCACTTTCCATGCCGGCCACATAGAGGGAAATCGGGTCAGCCGGATTGGCACCCGGTATCGAAGCGAATCCCTTCAATGCAATCTTGTCGCGCTTCTCGTTCTTTCCGTGGCGGATGTCAATCTCGTAGTCGGTGTCGATACCCTTCAGGATATTAAAGTAAATGGCCGGAATCTTGCGGAACTTGTCATGCGAGCTAGCGTAGGCCTGGTCGATGAAATCGGCAGACCCCATACGGGTTAGGTTCCTCGGCACGGTATTGGTAATCTGCTGGCCAGTACGGCCTTTCATATAGATGTTAATCTTGGTATGGGTAAGCACGACGGACACGAACTGGCAACCCGGAACCATCCTGAGTTCATCGCAGGTAGTCTTGAGCTCATCCTTGTTCATAACGAATGTAGCAAGGAGGTGCATCGGGTCAACATTCCTGTCCAACGGGCAGTGCCTAGCCCTCTGGTCAAAGCGGGTAGGGTCGGCGCATATCGTACGGGCCGTCTTAGTCGCGGTCGCATCGGTGCCGTTCATGAACTTAACCATCGGGTACACATGACCGTTGGTAAGCATTTCGTCAAGCACGGTAATGTTGGCTTCCGGATTGTTCGGATACCCGACCAACTCGCAGAAGCGGATAAATTCCATTAATGATGCAATACACACTTCCCTCCCACCGAAATTGAAATCGTCCGCCCCGGCAGATATGTGGAGGAAGGTAGCCGTCGTAGGTACCGTGATGCGGCAACGACCGTTAGCCTTGAAGAAAACAGTTGACTTTGACTTACTCACCATCGTAAGTTTCTTCAACAAAGAGAAGAACTGTGGCGACATCTTGATAATCTGTGGTTCCATAGGTTAGACATCCTTTAATGAGCCAAGCGGCTTCTTGATAAAGTTAGCAATTCTTTCGACACCGAGGTTCATTTCCGGTGTCCTCGGGCGCACGACATACTCCAAACTCCCCCAACTTTCGACCGATATCTGCATCATCGGTATACTGAACTTCAAGCAGAGCGCAGATACCGACGGACCGAGAAGCCCCCTCTGGTCGCCGAGCTGCTGGAAAAAGCTGATATACCCAAGTTCCCTAAGGTATTCCCCGCGAAGCGCGACAAACGGGCCGTCCATCACCTGCACCAGGTGCATACCGTCAATAGCCCTCGTACCGAAAACCCTGCGGTGCTCCCCGGTTATCTCGCTGTACAACCCGTAGAACCCGTAGGTATTCGGGCATCCTATCCAGCTGCCGTCAGCAAGACGGTACTCGTAGCCAAACGGGGCTACCGCGCCTACTTCGGCGGGAACTTCGTCGAGGCACTTGTGGAACATCGGGTCGGAAATGAACGAAGTCGACGACGCGAGAATTACCCACTTCGGGGTAAACCGCACACTGAGGGACTTAAACTTGGCAATCGCGTTGTTAATGGCACGGGCGAACGAAGGCGGAATCTTGCGGCGGCCATAGACCTTCCCGCAGGTCATCCGGAATACACACTCGTCCTTCACATGCGGATATTCATCGTAGCGCCCATGCAGCCCGTCCGAGCTGAACAGGAAGGTGACAATCTGGCGCTCGTCGGAAAGGCGGAGAATATCGTTTCGGGTAGCCACGGTACGGCGGACCTCCGGACCGGAACTGAGAATGTTCCTGATTGCGTTGAGCTGTTCGTACTCACGGTTAACCTTGTCCAGCACCGCACGAGACTTCTTCTGCTTTTCGGCCTCCCGTTCCTGTATGGATGCGGCGATTGCGGCTTCCATCTGCTCGACCGGATTAGCAAATATGACCGGCGGGGTAGCCAGCGCAGCCTTGCTGCACCCGGTACGGACATAGAGCTTCATCGGCTGCTTCTTGCGAATCTTGCACTCGACACCCTTGGCGACAACCTTCTCCACATCGGCCTTCACCCATCCCCTGATGACCATCCCGGGTTTCGCGGTAGGCGGCGCTATCGAGCCATCATTCAGGACGTACCGACACTTGCCACTGATGAACTCATCAATCCACCGTTCGGACTTCAAGAACTTATACTGTATTGCACGACGGGTATAGTAGGTATATCCCTCGCAATAGTACACCCTGTCATTGTGGGTGTCAATAAGGTCGTCAAGGAAGGCCCGGCTATATAGATAAGTGTGCGCATCCTTGGTTTCCGGTGTCGGCTTTACCTCGTGGTACTCGCGCATCTTACGGAAGTAGCTGTTAGTCCATCCCATATAGATTGCGGCGATTTCCGCGGGAATCGATTCCGGAAGCGGAGTCTTCCTGAACCATCGACGCCCGCTACGGTCAGGATTCAAATAGGCAAGCATGGCAGCCTTGCTATACTTGTACGGCTGACGGCGCTCCCTCGGCTCGTGGTGTATCTTCCCTTCCTTGGTGAGAATCTTCAAGCGCTTTATCGAGATTCCCATAAGCATCGCGGCAACCGAGCGTCGGACTGGCGCAGTCATCTGCATTATGAGGTAGTACGGGTACCACTCGCGGTAGAACCGTTCGATATCCCGGCGGTAGACCACGGTCTTCCCGGTCTTCTCCGACTTGTGCGTACGGAGCTTCCCGCTCTTGACAAACCTAATGTACTGCCCGGGCTTAAACTTCAGTTCAAGCATCGCTTCAGCCTGAGTGAACTCGTGTCGGGGATGCAGGTTGTCCGGCGGCGTGATGCGATATTTTGCGACAGCATCCATAGCCGCAGTAAAGCGGAACATCTTCATCCCATTCTCGTTGTAACGGAAAGGAACATCGTCGAACATCCGGCTGCTCTTCAACTTGGATGTCGGGATGTTGAGGTACTTCGACAGGTACTGGAACCCGACGAACTCCGGAGTCACATTCCGGTTCTTGTAAGCCTGATGCAGAATAGCCGGCATTAGAACACTACCTCCGCCCGATTGCTTTCCTTCTTCTGACGGAACGCGCGGATTCCCTCGTAGCGCTTCTTTGAAGCTTCCTTGCGCATATTCCCGTATTTCAGAGCGAACAGGATAGAAGCCCCGTCCGGCGCCCTAGTCCTCGACTCAAGGACTTCCCGGCACACATACCCGTCACGGTCAAGCGGCATTTCTCCCATCATCACGGCCTTGTTGATATCCTTGCTCTGCAAACCTTCCCAGGTGAACCAGCGGAACCCCATGCGGCAAGTCGCTTCACGGGCTTCACGCCCCTTATCATCGTTATCCCAAAGAACCACGATGTTGTTCTTGTGTTCGGCAAGCCGCGGATTCTCGTTGATAATCTCGAGGAAGTGCGGAATGCCACCGATAGCGATTGAATTGCGTATAAAGGTAGAATCTATCGTACCCTCAAGGATATAGATAGTTTCGTCGTAGTTGATAAAGTCAATATTATACGCAGTGCGCTTGACTCCGGCGAAGTTCAGGTAGCGCAACGGATTCTTCTCGTCGATTGCGCGGGCGTCGAACTGCCCCCACTTACCCCCGAACTGGTAAAACGGGATTATAATGCGGTTGCGGTACTCGTTCCCTCTCGGGTAGCCCTTCTCGTTCAGTACGAGATTCCCCATAGCGTCACGGTCGTAGAACTGCTCGCCCGCCTGGCATACGAACCAGTCGTGATACACCTCCTCGCGGATTCTACGGTATTGGCAAAGCTGCAGACCGGCAATCGCCAAAGGATGATGCGCTGTTATCGGAATTATTTCCCCGGGCTTGAACGGGAGTACGGGCTGCGGAGGAGGTGGAGGGGGTGGAGGAAGCTTTGCTTCCCCATTATGCGTACCAACCTTGAAGCTCTTCTTTTCCGGGCCGAACGCATTGAACAGCAGCTGCCTATAGGCATCCTCGTCCCGCTCCTTCAGCCACATCGCATACGGCTTGATTGGCGTACACTTGTAACACACATACATCCATGTATCGGTGTATATGTACGCCTTCTTCTCGTTAGGCCGTGTAGGGTCGCCACATTCAGGGTTCGGACAAACAAAGTTGAAGAATCTCGGATTAGAGTCATCAAGTGTATTTGCCGCCACCTGGTCTGCCAACTGCTCGTGAATAGAGTCGATGTACACGGCGGCCGGTATGTCGGAAAAATCATGCTGCATGTATTACAAATATAGCAAAGAAAAAGGAGCCGACTGACGCCGACCCCTTTCTATTGTTGCGTTGTACCTATTTAGAATGGCAATGTGTCGTCACCGTCGGTTTCATAGGTCGGAACTTGCTGCTGTGCAGTGGCGGCCTGTTGCTGGACCGGAGCGGACGGAGATACACCTTGGCTTGGGACCGTGAAAGCCGGCATTGCCGGTGCGGTTGCTGGAGCCGGAGCTGGCCTATAAGGTTCAGCGGGCTGAGCTGCCGGGGCGGCTGCCGTGGCTGCCGGGGCGCCCATCTGGACACCCTGCAGGGCAAACTGGGCTGCGGTCGGAGCCTTAAACTGCGTAGCCGCCGGAGCTGCTACCTGTACACCCGGCTGTGCAAACTGAGATGCCGCCTGAGCAGGTGCTACAGAAGCCGGAGCGACAAATGTCGGTGCGGCTGGTGCAGCTGCCGGCTGACCAAACTGAGGTGCGGCGGCGACAGCCGGCTGAATATTGTCCGGCTGAGTCGGGTTCACCGGAGCCCGCATCACTGCAGGAGTCGGGGAATACGCGGTTGTTGCCGGGGTATTCGGGACCTGCCCAAAGGAAAGACCTGTCTGAACCTTAGTCGTAGGCGGGACCTTCGGGATATTGCCCTGCAGCACATAACCCTGAGCGCCTGTCTGGAACGGCTGAGCGGCGTATGTCGGGTTGTACGGGGAAGCTGCGCCCGGCATCTGCTGTGCGCCCAAGCCGAAGTTGCCTGCGGCAGCGCTCTGCTGCTTACTTGCAATGTCTGCGTTGACTTCCTGCCAGAACTTAGCCAATGTTGCACGAGCCTGTTCCGGAGTCGGTGTATCTTCGTAAACGATAGTCAAGTCATGGCAACGCTGCAAAATGTCGTACATTTGATTTTCGTCAAATACGACTTCCTGCATACCGGTCTGCGGATTGACAACAGTCTTTGTAGCAAGCATAGAGGAATAACCGGCAAAGCCACTACCCTGATAGGTCGGTGCACCCTTCTTGCCGGTACCCATACTCTTCTTTTCGTCCCAGACGCCAGCAATCTGATAGTTTCTTCCCTGAACAGGGTCATACGGAATGAAACAGTTACCCTTATCGAAGTACTGCTTTCCTTCCTTGATAGCTTCGGCCCTCTTGTTATATTCGGTAACCGGTTCCTGAAGCGTATTGTGCTGGAACTTATTCATTTCCCAGAGCTTCACCTGGCCAGCAAGTTCATTATGGTTTTCATCGGAAATAATTAATGCATTTCCATACCATACATCTTCAGGCAACATCTGAAGATATTTCTTCAATGTATTATCATCGGCGCCGGCTTCCTTAGCAGCATTGCGGCGATTCCATACATCCTGGCAGTACGGGCAGCTGAACTTGTCTACACCCGGAATTATCTTGCCATCCGGAGTCTTGGTCGGATTCTGGCAGCACTTTGCTATAAGAAGCTTACCGGTGACCAAATCACGAATATAGTGGAACTTTACGCATACATACGGATAGCTTGCGAAATTAGTGCCATTCGGAAGCGGTCGGACCGTAGCCGTATAAGTCTTGTTCTTTTTAGTAACGCGCGGACGATAGATTCGCGGGTCTGGCGGTGGTTCACCGTTACCGGTATTTTCAGTCGGTTCCGGTTCAGCGGCCGGAGCTGTAATATAAAGCATACCGCCATTGGGTACCGCCGGATTACCCGGGGCAGCACCCGGAGCCATACCCTGGGACATGCCTTGCGGCATACCCTGAGCCATACCCTGAGCCATACCCGGGGTCATACCCGGCGCCATCATCTGGGCCGGTGCGGATGGGTCCTGACCCTGTGCATATTGGAATTGTGTCGGCCGAGCAGCCGCCGGATTGGGCATCACGTCCTGCATTTGTTGCATTGATTGTGTCATAAATAGGTTCCTTCAACTTTTCCTAAGCAGCTCACAAAATTAAGGGCATCTCATGGCGTTGTTTCGATGCCATGAAATGCCCGATGAACCGCTACATATCAAAATATAGCAAATGTTTTGACACTTAGTGTCAAAATTAAGATTTTTTATCCCCGGTTTCTATATTTTTTACGGCCGAGAGATTCGGAATCGCCAACTTAGGACCGGTATCATGCCCGAGAAGTCGCATATGCTCATACTTTTCGAGAGAAGCTTCGACCAACTGGTCAACATCTTCAGGAACCTCATAATCGGGGTCATTCTTAAACGCCTCGTCAAGTTCCTTGACAGCTTCGTTGAGCAAGTCCTCGAACTTCCAGTCGATGCACTTGGCAACCGTATTGTCGATTGTACAAGCCTGGACAAACCGGCGGGACATCTCGTCATGGCTGAGAGCCTCTTCGGTGATATTCGGGTTGTACTCGTCGTCGATATGCTTGACGCCTTCGTGCTTTTCGTCATTGACGGTAAGAATCTTCCCGGCTTCCTTGTCATCCATATAGGACCCGGCATTGACTTCTTCGCTGTCACGCTCGAATTCCGGCGCGCGCATCATATAGTCCTTCCCGAGGAACTGGTTATGCCTTGATTCGCGCAAATCGGCAAGCCACTTCTTGCAGGTTTCGGTCTGCACAAGCTGGCCGTGGGACGACTTACTGAAGTCAGAGTTGACAATCAGCGCCGAAGTAGTCTCAATCTCCTTTTCACGGCTAGCAAACTTCTTTTCAAACGCCTCGTTTTCTTCCCTCAGCGTTTCAGCGTATTTCGGAAACTTAAAGTCCGACATTTTCTAAACCCCCATTCTTCATATCCTTTGCTGCCTCAAGAACAGTCTCAATCTTCTCGATATCGATGTCCATAGAGTCAATCTGTTCCTCGACAGATGTGCCGGCCGCCTCGTCCGGAATATCCTCGATAATTCGCTGGACGAACCCACCACCGAGACACATCGGGCATACTTCCCCTGCATCGGTAGTACCGACGCCGTGGCAAATCGGGCATTCGATAATACTGTCGGCAACTTTCTGCTTGACCGTACCGGTACCCGCACATAGAGGACAGACTTCATTACCGTGAACCTTTCCCATTCCGCAGCAAACCGGACATTCGACTTCGCCGGCCTTGCGACGCTTCTTCTTTTCCTCGTCCACCGGATGCTTGGCGACATATTCAAGTTCATCGTCGCTTATCTTGATATTCAGTTCCTCGGCAATCTTCTGCTTTATCTCGATATCGAGAACCTGTGCAAACTTCTGAGGGTCAACCTCGTTCACCAAAGTCATCACGATATCGTGCATCCCAAATCCCGGAACCTTATATACATTCCCGTTTCGGTCAGTACGCTCGACAGTCCTCGCATATTTCTTGTATGCATTCCACAAAGCCAGGTTAATCTTGTCCCTAGCCTTCTTGAGTACCGTATCCGGCATCTTGAAGGTAATGCAAATATCACCAGTAAACCGAGGTTTCATCAAAAAGCGCTTAATTTCGCTGGCAATGTCCTCGTTGCCAAACTTCTTCTGCGCATCGGAGTCCGAGGCCTCCATGTCGTCACCACGGTTGATACCGTCAGTCTCCTGCGGTTCACCGGAAGCGGCGTCTTCATTTTCTTCATAGTCGCTATTGTAGCTCATCATTCCACCCGATATTTCTATACGGTATGGAAACTATGGCTTTTTGGCTGCACTGCGCGGCTTGCGGACCGGCTTACGGCGCTCGGCAAGCTTTTCCAAGTCAACCGGCCAGTCACCCATCCTGACCATAGAGTAGTCCACCAGAGCCCGCCGGTCGAACTGCTTCTTTGGCGTATGGTAGGTAAGCATCGTCAGTATGTCCGGCGGGAGACTTTCCGGACCGAGTATGTCGTGCTTGATATGATTCCTGAGAATCTCGCACATCCAAAATGCATCGCAAAGGTCAGAATGAGGACTTTCGTACTGCTTCGGGAATTTATCGAATTCCGGATAGTAGAATTGCGGGTACAGTGCCCTCATCGCCTCACACATGGCCGGCTTCCCGGCATCGCCGTCACCGGTAGCAAAATGTTTAATCTGAGTAATTCCATAAGTAATAATTCCCTTGCCCTGCAAATAGAAATGACGGCGATAAACACCGCAGAACTCCCCTATCTGGAAAATCGAATTACTGTTTCCCTCGTTAGCCTTTTCGTAGGCATAATCTTCAAAGGACACATACTGCACATCCTCCATGTCCCGCTCAAGAATCTTTATCGCCCGCTCCTGTCGAACAAGCATAGGAACCTTGACGTAATCCGTACCGCTGCACATAATATGGACATGCTCGGTTTCGAGAATAGCGTTGATATGTGGCTGGAACCCGTAAAACTGGATGTCCTTGATATCAAAAGTCTCGTCGTCGAGGTCCATTATGACTTTTCCTGACGAGTTCATCGAAGGGTCAATACCGGCAATCTTCATTTGTACTCCTATGATAAAGAGGGTGGGAACCCCCACCCTCCTATCCTACCTACCATGCAACAAACTAATCTATTTCGCCTCGGCTTCCTCTCCGGGTGCCACCAGCATATCAAACATTTCATCGCTAGGGCTAACCGATACCTTGGGCATTTCGAAACCAGCCGGTATGTTCTGCATTTCAGGAGCCTTGCTATTGGCCCGCTTCGGCCCGTTACCCTTTCCTGAACGCTGCGGAGCATTTATCTGCGGTTCGGCGTTAGCGACTGCAGTCTTGTAGGCATTAGACTGCTCGTCAGTCGGACTGTACCAAGTCATCGTCTTGAAGTCGCTGCAGGTAACAAACGAAACATTTGCCGGTCCGAGACGGGACTTCAGGATGCAGTTAAGGTACATACTGAGGCTTCTTGCGGTATCGTCGGTCGTAATGGACATCAGGAAGTCCGCCGTTTCAGCATAACCGGAAGAACCTTCAATGGATTCGATACCGGCATCGGTATTGTGGTAACCGGTGCGGTTAAACTGCACAGCTGAAAGACAGGCGAAGTTACGGGCGATAGCAATATCCCTGAGCTGCTCGGCCTTCATAACGCCGTCGCTATACATACTGCTTTCGGTCATACGGCCACGGTATGACGGCTTCATGATACCGATGTAGTCAATCACCAAAAGGTCAAGCTTGCCGTGCGCGATTTCGAACGAATCGATGATAGCCTCGATTTCCACCGGGGTTGTCGTCGTCTTCATATACTTGACCTGCAACTGGCCGTGACGGTTGCCGACATTAGCCATATCAGCGCAGCTCTTGTCAATCTTGGCACGGATTTCTTCACCGGTCATCGTGATGACCTTGTAGAACTCAGTCCCGGTAATATTGGCCGCGATTCGCTGCCATACATAATCTTCAGCAAGTTCAAGAGTAATATAAAGGACATTGAAACCGCTCTTATATGCATAAGCGGCTTCACTACAAAGCGCCAACGACTTACCGATATTCGGCTGGCCGACAAGTAAAGATAAAGTCTTTCGATAGTAACCGCCACCGCATATCGTGCCGTCCGGATTCGGGCGTCCGGTATAATATCGAACTTCGTTAAGACCTGAAGGTATGCACTGTTTCTGCTCACGGAGCTTCGCGAGTGCCACTTCAATATCACTATAAAAGTTCAACCCAAGGTCAGTATGGAGGCTAAAATTGACCGCGGCATGCAGTCTGGGTACAAGGTCGTGAATCCCATCAACATGCTTGTCGTGGATTGATTCTGCGACACTAATCAAAACTTCTTCAGCAAGCCGTTCACGGAAGAAATTTTCCATCATCAGGACGATGAAGTCCTGGTGCATCCCCGGGAGCTGCGTATTATAGATAAAAATCAGCTTATCGCGAGCCTGAAGAGCATACTCGTTCTGCCCCATGCCTGTTATAAGTTCCTGCGCAGTCGGAAGCCGGGAATGCTGGTTCTCATAACGGTTAATGATGTCGACAATATTACGGTTATTCCCGTCTTTAAACAAGGAAGGGCGCAATGCATCCCTTATCTTCGGCGCCAACGCCGAATCCTGAAAAAAGACGCGCAGTACCAAATCTTCCTGCGTAAGCGCCACCACCTGCTGTGTAGGCTGCAGATACCCCGGCTGTACGGGCATATTGCCCTGCACCGGCATACCGACACCACCATAGACAGGCATTCCCGCATGAGCTTGCTGCATCTCAGGGGCTGCACCCGCCGTTACGACGGGCATCACCGGCTGGACCATCTGCTGCATAGTGGGTACCGCTACCGCAGGATTTTGCATAGTATATTCCATAGGTTCGCAAATCCTGTTATTTCATTTTAAATATAGCAAGAAAAAAGCGGCCCAGACCGGACCGCCTCGACTTTTTCGGGTCGAATTGACACTTCACTAGGTTTCCGGAGTGACAGGAGCCATTCCGTCACCGTCAATAAGTCCAAGAGCCTGAGCCTGAGACAACGCCTTCTGCTGCATCTTTGCGATTTCGCTGTCATTAGCGGCATCGAGTACAGATTCATCAAGGTCGGCGAGTTCCCGTTCAGTAGCTTCCTCTGCAGCTTCGTCACCGAATATGCCGAGCTTCTGGTTCTTGTACTTGTTCTGGATATACTCGTTAATCGGGTCGAGAATCGTACCGATATAACGGGCACTATGAAGCTGCGGTTCCGGTGCGACAAGCCAAGTGCTCTTGTCACGGCGCGGGTCGCAAATGACCCACTTCTTGCCCCTGAAAGTCTCCCCATTGACCTTCGGGAGTTCAAGACCCGGCCACTCTTCCTTCTTGGTGTAAGGAACGATGAGGCCAGCCTCTTCAGCCCAGACATGCAAGCCATAGTAGCGGCTGAGGCCGTTCTGATAGCTGAGGTAGAGACGGGTACCGAACCCTTCGTGAACCATTCGGTTCTTGATGTTGCTGACCTGAATGAAAATACCGCGTACTTCCTTCTCTTTCTTCTCCCCTTCCTTCTTCGGAGCGTTGGGGTCCTTGTCGACACGTTCGGCAATCTTGTATACGGACAAGATAACAGAAGCAGAATACTTCGCACCTTCACCGCCGGCGACCTTCTTGGTCTCTGTATGGGTCTGAGCGGCATTAGGGTCGAGATAGAGGTGGTTGGTGACATACATCGGGGCACCCATTTCGCCAAGGCGGAATGTAATGTCGCGGTACATAGCGGAAAGCTTCTTGGCCTTGGTAAGGTCAACCTTGTCCTGACCGGAAAGCACATCGTTCACATTCTTGTCGGTGGACAACATACCCTGTGAGTCAAGAACGAACGCCAGCTTGTTCGGGTTCACAAAGAGCTTATTCTTCTCAACGTAGTCCTCGAGCTGCTTCAAAATCACGGAGATACCGTGGTGGCACTGCTCGACCGTATGGAAGTGGAGAACCTTGAACTGTCTCGGCGGGAACGCCGCGTAGTTAATGAGGTCTTCACGGGTGGTTTCGTTTTCGGTGTCGATGTAGTAGATGAAGTATCCATCCGCAAACAATGGCGGGCAGAAATTGTACTTGCCGAGCAACGACTTACCGGAACCCTGCAAGCCAGCCGCCTGCACAATCTTGTTCTTCGGGAAGCCACCTCGGACATCGCCGCAAACCACCGCATTAAGGGCATAGCAGCCGCTGTCTGCGAAACCATATGTCGGACGCTCCACATGGGCATCGACATACCTATCCGTCGTCGTGACGGTATCAAAGAACGCCCACGGATTTTCAATCGCGGGGTCCGCGCCTTTTGTTGCTTTTTTAGCCATAATTATCCTCGTTAAATAAAAAACACTTGCCGCATATCCCGCGACAAGTACAGGTTAAAACAGAAATATTCTCGATAAAAGCCAAAAGGGCCGCACCAGAGATGGCGCGAACCCGAGCGGCGCGCCCGGCTAGCGAGCGTACGCAGTCAACAGCCGGCCGGCATATAGCACGGGCCAGTTTTGCACAAGTGGCTTCCATAGGTTCTACAGTCAATATAGGATTATTTTTTCGGGAATGCAACAGTACCATACGAATTATGCCTGGATTTGGGTAGTTGACAGAAGGTCAAACATATTGAGCATATTGCGCCAAGTACCGTGCAGGCACATTACGGGCATCAAGAAAATCGGGTGCTTGTCTACCACGACCCGCTTCCACTCGAACCTCACTTCCTGCCTAAGCTCGAACGGGCGATTGGCCACAAGGACATAAGGCTTAAAGGAATCATCCTTGGACCTATCAATCACAGTAACATCCTTCAGCTCGATTATCGCCTGATTCGTCCTCGGGTCTATCCCGGTAACCACCACATACGGCTCCTTGCCGAACTGTATATCGACAAGCGCATCGCCAGACTGACGGCTAAACATATGACGGCGGTCGTCCTTCAATACCTGGAGATAACGGTGAAGGTCAAAATATCCCACCGGCTGAAACTTGGATGGGCGTCCCTTCATATGCCAGATGAACCAGAGGTACCGGGCGATAACCGGATGAAATATCGCACCCCCGTCGTGGTCAAGGTTCGCCATCAGGGCGAATATCCCGGGCAAGTCCTTGAGCAAGTCCCCAGAAGTAGTCATCTTGCGCCCCATCTTGTCAGATACGGTATAGCGGTCGTCCGCCCCGCTGAACTTCCCTGTAAACACATAGCGGTCAAAGGTATATTTCGGGGAATTGAACGAATTTAGCGCCCTAGCGAAATCGCTCGACTTGGGCCCTTCAATCTTCACCCGGTCAGGAACCACCATAAAGTTGACGGTCTGACCGACAAGATTCCACGCATCGACGGCTACCCCGCAATCGGTAGTATAGCGCATCTTCTTCACTATAGCATGAAGAGCTGGCTTCCCTTGGATATCGCATATACCCATACGCTCGCCGAGCACGATGTGCCCCGCATCTATATCAGGCATATAGACTACCCGTGTCTCCCCTCTCTGCTGAAGAATCATACCATGCGGCCCCTATACTTGAACGGGAGCATTATCTCCCTTACCTCACCGGCAGGGACGATTACGCCAAGAATCAGGTAAATCCCGTGCGGACCCATATCCTGTATGTCACAGCGTTCATAGACAATGCGGATTCGCGGTTCATACTTCTCGATTGCAGAAACGCATTCCTTGAGAACATCGTTCGGGTTACCGCCAGCGCGGAGGGCAAATATGCGCTCCTCGATGGTAGTGCCGAAGTCCGGATTGAACAGGCGTTCCCCCTTCCGGGTCAACAGGCAATTATACAGGTTCTGGATAATGCTGTTCTCGTCGGTAATCTCGGTAAATCCGTTAAACGCGAAGTCCCTATTATATGACGCGCTTCGGCTTATCGTGGCATCGCTATCCCCGGGCTTCATCCGCTCATTCAGCTTGACCACCTTCGGCGCAGCATAATACGCGGTGAGCTGAACAGTCTCGGAACACGCCTTTGCCGTTTCGGCATCCCATTCCTCCTCACTACGCTTCGTCATCACGGTAAGCTGGACTTTACCATTGTATTCGTCCGGCATAAAGAATGTAATCTCGTTCTCGCTCATCGTGTAGACAGGAACCCACTTGTCGGCAGGGTCGCCATCACGGAGACGGATTCGTGTATTCCCGGCGAGTGAATTGAATATCTTTGCATTGAGCGAATCGATAGTGATGAGTTCGCCAGCGGTCAGAAAATCCGGGTACACCTTGATTGGTATAAGGGATTCGTCCCCAGCATCGCTAGCAGAAGTAAGCTCTATCCTGAAACTGTCGTCAGGTTCTTGACCGGCGGCATTCAATACAGGAACCCTAAGCGCCACCTTAGCCCCGGTGCGCCCATACAAGGTAAACCCAAGAGATACCGGGCGGCCAGTAGCAACCCACTTGTTCCCTATCGAAGACGGGATGTCAATGGTGAACTGTACACCAGGTTCACCATAATAACAGGTCTGCGGGCACACGTCGGAGTGCCCGTCACAAGGGTCAGACTTCACTTCGACCTTTCCAATCGGCGACTTCGAAATCTTGGCATATACATCGGAAGCCTTGCCCGTCACATCCCAGTAACTATCCGACAGCTGAGACATACAAATCTCGGTAGCTACCTCGGTGCTACGTTTGACACACAAGGTTATAACGAACCCGTTTGTATCGGTAGCATCAGTGGATACCGGAGGAACAAATGTAATTACTCCGAACTTCCGCGCAGAAATTTCAATCTCGTTACGCCATACGGAACCGGTTGCATCATTGTCCAAGTCGAAAGCCCCGAACTTTACCGGGTACATCGTCTTCGGATTATTTTCACGGGTGGACGAATTGTCTACCGAGGTAGTATCAAAGGTATTCCTCGCGCGTTTCCGTGTAGTAACCGGTGCCGCATTGACAATGTAATTTGCCGGAACATCAGATACAGGCGTACGGGGCGCGTAGATAACCGAATCAAATGACGATGTTATTTCGATATCCGGCGAACGGCAGATAAAGGAGTTCGGCGCAACCGACTCTATCACCGCATTGTACACTACAGGTTCGCCGCCTTGACAAAGCGTCACCCTATCCTTTTCCTGGAATGTATGCGCGGGCCAGGCGACAAGCGCCTCGTGATAGCTACAGTATACTTGTCTATCAACAATATATTCACATACTATCCACTTACTACTAACAAGTCCGGGAAAATCCTCGTAGGAATACCGAGGTTCCGCGCCAATGGCAAAAAAGCTGGTCCTGTAGGTGTAGGAATCAGGAGAAACCACGGAAACCTTAAATGTTCCGTTAAAGCGCTCGCCGTTGACCCCGCAAGAATGGTCGGTAACCGGGAACCCGGATACGGCAATCGCATCCCCATCGGAATACCCGTGCGGTCCATCGGTCACGACGGTCACCGTGTAGGTTACCGGGTCGAACACGGCAGACTTTATGCCGACAGAAGAATAGCGCCGTTCAAGAAGAATGCCAACCGGCAAATTGTCCGACTGATACATTCCATGCAAGGCGGATTCGCCATAGGTGGTAACCGCGCGGCCCTTGTAATCAAACAGTTCAATCGTGTGTTCAAGGCTATCGCCGGAAAAACTGCAGCAGATTGAAGTATTGAACGAGGAGTCATGCTTTCCGGGAGTCCTTGCGGCATCCGTATCATAGAACGGATGGCGGAACACGCCATTCCATTCCTCGTACGAAATCACATCGCACGGATTGTCGGATACCGCATACAGGCCAGTACGGGTAGCTGACGACAGGTCGTTGACCCCATCATAACGAAGAAAGAGGCGAACCCGGTAGTTCCCGGGGTCAGCCATCCCCTCTGTAAAGGCAAAGGAATAACAAGTATTGCCATTAGCGGCAACAAAGCTATTCACACTATCCAGTATCCGAGTAATTCCCATATTACACACCATTCTGCAGTGACGGGAAGTCGCCTAGACCACTATCGCTAATCGTCTTGATTGCATCCGGTATAGCGGCAAGTAAATCACGGTCAGCTTCCTCATCAAACGGTTCCTTGGCGGAAACAACCTGCTCAATCACAGTTACCGCTTTCGGAGAAGTCACTCCACCGATTACACTATGCGCAAGCGAATCACCTAATACGCTATAGACTGTCTCCATCGGAACAAAGTCATTCGCAAACGAATCCGAACCGGAATCGTGCATATACATCATAGCCAATTTTGACAGAATACGGTCTTCGGGCAACCCATACTTGAGGAAGGTATTTTCATACCAGTCACGCAACTCGGAATCATTGTAGTAGAACAACATGTTCGAATCGTCATAGTTCTCCGGGTCATCCGGATATATCAGCCTAGCAGGATTGGACTCATCAACCGTAGCGCTCAAGAATCTCGCACCAAGCCATATAAAGTATGACGACCAGTCAGGAGCACCGCCGCTAACATACTGAACAACACTGTCGCCGTCATTATCAAACTCAGCCTTGATACCGTCAACGAATCTAGGGAACGAAAGACTTGAAAGATTATGGTTCCGCATCAAGTAAACCAACGCCTTGTTCACAAACGCGCGAACATCAGCGGCCGATACGCCGGCGTCTGAAATTCCTTTACTGACATACCCATTGAGTGCCAATGTGGCTACAATCCTAGCCAAGCTGAAGTTCGGAATAAGTTTCCGACGCACCAGACCAAAATAGGTATCGGTCGTCAAGTTCACAACAAGGTCACTTTCCGTTGCAGAGACGCCACCCGAATATGAATTGAGCAATTCAATAAACGGCTTCACCGCGCTGGCAAAGCGTGTCGGAGGAATCGAAGCAAGTTGCCGCCCAATTTCACTGTTGGTACCCGGCCCATTAAATTTACCAGCAGCAAGCTGCTTAATCGTTTCAGCCCATACCCTAACGATATCCCGAGTTTCTCCCTTGGGGTCACCCGGGTCAACGCTCACCTGCATATTGAAGCCATTCGGGAATTCAACCTTGCTAAAGCATCCAACACGGGTAAACGCATTGGATATACGCTTCAAAGAACTAATAGCATACTTAAGTTTTGCATCAGGGCCATCATCCACAGTAGGAACATTTGGGCCAAGCAATCCAGCACGAAGCAAGTCACCCACGCCACTCTTACTTTCAGCATCGCCGGCACCGGCAAGAATATTATCAAACACCGCGTCAGCCATCGCAATAGCGTCATTGCCCGAATCGGTGTTTTCCATATTCATATCTTGAGCAGCAGTATCGCTACCCACCGTCTCGCCAACTCCACCGCCCTTCTTGTCATCGTCATCATCGCCATCAGATAATTCCGAGAATGATTTGCTACCCATCGTACGGGTACAGATATCAAAAAACGGTTCATTAGTTTTTGTTTTCGGGTTAAACCAAGTATATTGACCCCTGATAAGTTCGCACAACGCAGGAGACACTATGTCAAACTGTCCACCCGGCTTAGCCTGTTCCTTAATATCTTTCAGTACCTGAGCAATTACACTCTTACCCGCATTGCGCCCATTCTTCTTCAGGACGGCATCCTTATTAGTCATCAAAGGAGCCAATTCCTTTTCGAGGAGTTTAGCGCATACAGTCGACATGGTAACTTTCTTGGTAGTGTCCATCGATTGCAGGCCTGTTATGTACGCCGCACTCTGCAGACTCTTGTCAAGACCTGATGTTGCCGGCTTGAATTTATACTTATCGGAAAACCCGGAGAAGCCGAGCAATGCAAATTCGGAAGCCAAGTCCTTAATATCATGTTGACGGTCAAGCAAAGCCTTCATCTTTACGGCAGCAGCCTTGGGTTTTGCCGAAGCGATTCCACTATTGTAATTATCCTCAATATTCGAAACGATAATATGCGGAACGACAGCGACATATTCGCCGCCACCCTTAGTTGTTACCGGGTCCATCACATCACTAGTTCCGATATGCTTCACGGTCTGCTCGCCGAGCTTAGCCTTGATAGAACCATCCGCTTTTGTAGCCTTCTGTGTAGATGCAGCCACAGTCCCGCGAGACAGTACAGATGACTTATAGTTCGGTTCAAGCCGCTTGATAAGCGCATTTTCGGAATACGGGTGAATAACAGGTATTCCACCTTCCTTACCGGAAACATGTCTTGATGCGCGTTCAGCAAGTTTCTGCACGGCACCCTTGTCGAAATCCAGTATTGTATCGTTGCGCAATTTACTGAGTATAGCAGAATCACTCAGGCCGAGGTAGCACAAGGCCGATATAATTTCGCTTGTTATCAGATTATCCGGAATACCTTCAGCGGTAATCTCGGCATCGTGGCCAAAGATACCGACTTGCTCCATAATCCACACAAGGTCCTGCGCAGTATGGATTGATTCGGACTTATCGTCAAGAGATGTCTTGAAGAATTCAAGAGCTTCTTTCAAATCAGCATTGTCCGGTGCCTGTTCAGCCGCCTTGTTCCAGCTGTCATATACGGAAAGACCTATCATATAGACCTTACGATATATCGCAGCACGAGCATTGGCTATCATTATCTTTTGGTTTGCGGTCACCTTAAAATCAGAGGTCTCTGCAGTCTTTGCCTTACTTCCTTTCTTGGCAGGAGTCTCATCCTCATCTTCATAAGGCATACCCGGGATATCAACCTGAGCCGGCTCGTCAAGGTCATATGCTTCAGTGGAATCCTCATCCCCATCGCCAAGATAAGATGCCGAATCATCGTTTAAAAAACCATTACCAAACTCGATTTCCTCGGTATCGTCATCGATACCCTCAAGTTTAGGCTTGCCGACAGGCTTCTTGGCAATCTGTTGAGACAATAAAATCCACGATTCAAGCAATGTTTTGGGGTAGAGTAATTTCATCCGGACATCCTCAGATTAGATATCCGTAGTTTATACTTTTACGGCAACTCAGGGATGTCCTGCGCAGGCCGCTCGCCACGCTCCGAGGCATAGTATTCATCATAATCGAAGTCAGGAACGTCATCCTTTTCCGGCGGAACATCATTCTCGTCGGCCACCCGGGCATCTTCCTGGAGCTTCTGCGAGTACATATAGAACGCCTGTTCCAGTTCAACCTCGTCGATATACATTACATCGTGAGGAATATCCCCCTGCGCAAGCATACGGAGCCCGCACTCCACGAAACCAGTCTCATTCGGGACCCATACGGTAAACATCCAGCCATCAAGTCCAGTAATGACCCCGATTGGTACAATATCCGGATTTCCCCCTACCAGAATCACCTCGTAGCGCCCGTGCTGCCCCTCGGTATCATCCTCGGCATCCGGCTCGCCACCGATAAAATCCTTGTTGGAGCGGAACATAGCAGATTCGGTCGCCGATATTGCGTAGACATCAAAACGGGTACCACCCATACGCTGGACAGTACCGACAAAATCCATTGAATCCGGGTTGGAAGCAATATAGCTGTTGACCAATCCGGCATCTATACCGGAATCCTTGCTAGGTACATGCTTCTTGGTATAGTCGACCGCATATCCGTAGGCTTCACAGGGGTCATCCACATAGCCTATGCTGAATACGAAGTCATTGTTCTGCATGTACATTTCGGAAATGAAAGAACCGGTCTCGTTGCTAACCACGGCATCAGACACTTCTATGCCGCTTGCAACAATCCCGGGGTCGAGTATAAGCGGGACTCCCCCGAGCATATACAAAAAGACGACCTCGGTCTTGACAAGTTCTACAGAGCCCCTCATGATGTAAAAAGGTACCGGACGACCCTTGCATTCGGGTTCATCCGATATCTTGTCCATTTCGGCCTTAATCTCGTCCAGCATATTCCCGCCGTCGTAGTCCGAATAAAGTACGGCAAACGGGGCACACACGGACGAGCTACCGTTCATGTAGCTCTTGGAAGGCATCTAGCTTACTTCTTGATACCGTTCTTAATCAAGGTAAACACCGGATTGCTGGTCGGCTTCTTTTCACCAAGCTTTTCAGCCAAAGACGGTTCCTTCATATTGTTCTTGACATCGATATCGCTAAGTTCAGCATCGGTAAGAAGCTTCGAAAGCGTATTTACGATTGCCGTAAGGAGCGGAGAATCGGTATAGCCCTTGATATTCTTGTTGGCTTCACGAAGACGAGCGATTTCCTTCTTGTATTCGCCGACACGAAGACGGATTGCATCCATGATTCCTTCCGGAGCCGTCGTAATGTCGATATCGAACACCATGTCCGGTGCATCGGAAACAATCTTACCGTCTTCAAAACGGATTCCGTACTGTTTCTCTTCCTCATCGGTAAATTCGAAGAGCTCGACGAACTGGCCGAACGGGAAAAATGTAGCCATCGTGCTCGGCAAATTGTGAGCATACTTGATTACATCGTGGCGCTCGACGATATTGAGGGAAACGATACGCTTTTCAACCTGGTTACCAGCCGCATCCGTTGTCTTGATAATCTTTGCCATTTTAAAACCTCGTTTTGATATTGAAATTATGTCTTTTTGCTGTACTTGGCGGCGATTCTGGCATCTCTTATGCCTTCATACGCCTTTTTGAGCCATTCGGCAGGTTCCTCCGGGGCCAATTCGATATTCACCATAGCCTTTACCCCGGTTCCAAGCAGGTCATCAACGGCCTGGGAGTAGTAGAAGCCATAAGTTTCAGGCGGAACGGTAACCACGAATAGCCTACCATAGACATCGAAGTCCACATTGGTACCCAAGATAAAGTCCTCAGGGTGAATCTGCTTGGTCATGCTGATAAACGGGAACCCTTCGTTCGACATATAGGCAGCCAAACCGCGGGATTCATCGGGAATCGGGTTCAATTCGATATTCAGGTCACCATTCGGACCCCCCTTGAACCCATCGTTACCCTTTCCGACGACACTCAGGTTGGTCATGCCCGGGGTGATATCGAACGAGAAGGTACAATCCTTGAAAATCTTACCCTCGCCGCCACAAATTTCGCACACGCCGACCATTTCATGGCCGGACCCGTGGCATTTCGGGCACACCTTTTCCTTCTTTCGGAACACGATTTTACCCGTGGCGCCACAACGGGGACAATTTACCACCTTGGCGGCACCCTGCCCGGAACACATCAGGCATTCGCTGCTCTTCTGATAGTGTATTTCGTGCGCCTGCTTTCCGAAAATGAAGTCCCTGAGTGAAATTTCCTCTGTAAGGTTGATGTCATCGCCCCGGTTCTGCGAGCGGTCGTCCACTGGCGGCTTCCCAAAATTAGCCGCGACATCGGACTTACCGAAAACCTGCTCCATCCACTTGAACTTCACGGTAAATTCGTTCCCGTTGAAATACTTCTTGCGCAGTTCAGGGGTCTTGATGAGGGAATACGCCTCGTTCAAGGTAGCCATCTTTTCCGGGTCCCCGCCGTGGTCCGGGTGAAGCTCCCGGGAGAGCCGCTTGTAAGCCTTCAGAATCTCCTCGTCGGTCGCCTGTTCGGTCAACCCGAGTACACCATATGCATCGCTCATAAAAATCCTCCACTGCATAAACTACGATAAACTGTTAGAAAATTGAGGTATTCAGCATGACACCGGAAGATTTCATCAAGATTTACAACCAGCCAGCAGCAGAACCGACCGTTTCCGAGCCGGTTGACGGACTTACCGAAGCCAAGGACAGCATCGCAGACCCTAAAAATATCACTCATGCCGTAGACCTCAATAACAAGAAGCATCCGAAGACCGCCTGCGCTTGGGACGCAATGGGGCCACTCGCCGGTTCTGGGGAATCCGGCCCGTTCGACGGTCTTTCCGATGGAGAAGGAGCAATGATTGGCGAAACCGCACCGGCACCGGCCGGAGGCGGCGATATGCAATCGCTCAATACCAGGATGCTGAACGCCTGCCTCGAAGGCCTGCAAAAGACATACCCCTCATCGGAAGCAATCCCGCAAATCAAGAAAATGGTCGATGGGCTACACGCGGGTCACCCGGCGAAGCTCTACTGTGGGGCAGACGGGTGCGAAGCATTGGATGCCGACCCCCTCATGAGTGACGATGACCAGGCAATTTCCGCGGCAGCCGCTGCCGTAGAAGCTACACTGATGACATACCGGAAGCTAACCGGGCACGAGTACCCGGGATTCACCCGAATGAACTAAGCATTTCTCTTAAACCACAAATTGAAAAGGGGCCTTTCGGCCCCTTTGTTATTTAGAACTCATCCTCTTCAGGATTTCCTTCCGGTTTCGGAGGTTCACCCCCTTCAGGATTTACCGCCGGTTGCTCTTCGTCCGGTTCATCCGGATTGACATATCCAATCTCGGCATCAGGATTATGCCTGTTAAGGGCTATGTTTTGGTTGCCGGTGTCAAATTTAGGATTAGCGACAGGTTCATTGACGCGGGTAATCTTGATACCGTCGTCAGTCGTTACCGTACCGCCGGCGTGAGAAAGAACCTCACGCTCCTCATCGCTCAATCCACCAAGGGCAGCATTCAAACGAGTCGGAATACGGGTATCGTTAACAGACATGAACAGTTTAAGCAACTGGTTCTTCAAACGTTCGTCACCAATCGTTTCATCGATTTCCTTAGCACCCTTCAAGGTATACTTTGAAAGTTCCCGAGCAAACGATTCCCATTCATTAGCACTTCCGGTAAACGAAGTATCGTTCAATGCGTCGTCAACCAACTCGTGAATGATGGACGCCGGAACATCAAAGATGCAAGCATCCTTCTTACGACCCTGGCGAACAATTTCATTCTTCGGACGGCCCGCATTAGCGATATCGACCGTCCTCTTGATACGGACACAACCAGGTATCGGAGAAAGCGACAACATATGGCGAGCATGCAATGTGCCGATAAGCAATGCCGTAATACCATCAGTATTCATACTGATATCCGGCTTGAACGAAGTGCACTGATTCACACAAGCGATGAACTTGGCAACATTTTCATCCGCACTAAGTTCAGACATATTCGTATCGCCGGTTTCATCACAGTACTTCTGAAGTGCTGCCCTAAGGACCGCAATGCATTCATTTTCGGTAGCATATGAATCGCCGATAATATACTTGTCTGAGCCGTTAGAGAGTACATCGCTCTCGTTCTTGTTTTCCTTTATCGGGAACCCACGGACCTTACTGAAGGTACGAATCAATTCGCGGGCTTGAGCCCTCGTCAGGTTCACATCAGGAGCATACACGCCACGACTAGCACTGGCGGCGTTAGCCAAGGATTCGGCACCCTTAGTGTATAACCCGGAGTCGTTCGCAAACTCACTAGCGAGCACATCACGAATTTCGACAAACTGCTTAGCCATTTCTTCCTTAGCCTGCTGAGACATCCTCTTACCATAGAAGGTATTCCACTGTTCCAAACGTTCGCGGTTATCAGAATTTTCGACATTGCAGTAGGTATCGATAAAGCGGTTGACCGCCACATCGATAGGATTGTTTCCCCAAGAAATACGATGGGTTTCCGGGTCACTCTTTTGAGCACCGTACAAGTCAATCGACTTATCATTCGGATTCTTGTAGCCCAGCGAATCCTTGATGGAAGATACCACAGCTTCCAGTTCATCAAGAGCTCTACGACGAACAATACCAGTAGTATTAGTATCTCGGTCACGAGGCGTCGCTCCGATACGATACATCGCCGCCCTAGCAAGAAGTTTAGGATTCCCGGCTCCCTGCAACTTAGCCATCACAAATCGCACGGTCGCATCGTACAAAGCAAGAAGCTTGCTCTTAAGATTATTCACCTTATCGTTGAACTTTTCCAAAGCGCCCGCACCATTTACATGGTCAATAGAGAACTGCAAATCCTTCAATAGGCTTGCTTCCTCAGCGTCATTTTCAGACAAAATATTGTAGACCTTACGGTGCAATTCGCTAGCACCACCAATAGAGCCTTCATCAGTCTTAAGATAGCTCATATCGCTTACCGGCGAATAACCGTGCATAGTACGATATGCCTTCAAGTCGTCAGCTTCAGATGAAGTATGCTTCTTGATATACTGCCGTGAAAACTCAGACTCGCGGTTGTATAACTTGTCCAGAATGTCATTAGCAATATTCTTGCGAACGGCATCGTTGACCGGTTTCCCGCTGGCCTCATACCTATTGAGAGTGCGAGCGTACTCATTCAAGATGTTCTCGGCGACATCATCCATATTGCCATTAGGGTCAATCATTTCGCCGATATCCTTAACCGCAGTAGCCTTAGGTACGCTCCCGTTACCAAAGCTGACCATCGCCGTAGAAATCTCGTTAAACACACCCGTATTTTCTGTAGGCGCGTGTTCAGCGAATACCTGATTAACAATATGGTCAGCGATTTCATTTATCTGTTCTACGGTAAGGGCACCGGCATTTTCCAGCGGTATCCGGTCCATACACATCGAGATAAAGTCATTCGCCGCAGTATCGTTACCCTTGAACAAGCCAAGAAGATTAGTGCCTTGCTCGTCACGAGCTTTAAGCGCATTCCTCTTCTTGATTGACGGAGAAATACCGGTCTGACACATTTCGCCAAGAGCAACAGAAAGTACACTCTTTAGCTTTTCAGGTGCAAGGCCTTCCAAAGTATCGTCATCAATCTGAGGGGCATCGCTATAGTGGTTACCGAATACCCGGCGCATGATGTCATTACTCTGCGCGGTACGCTGTCTAGTTTTAAGCAAATCAGCGGAGCGGTCAGCAGTAGCCTTCATTGCATCTTCAATAGCACCGTAATCAACACAGCTATAGAGACGAGCCAATGGAGCATAGCCGGTTTCACCGCAAGTGCGAGCCGCGCTTGCCTGAATCGATTTTTCGAAAGCATTTATCCTTTCCTTGAAGAGAGGACGGCTAGTTTCGCTATCACGCTTTCTAAGGTCATCAAGAACCGGATTATTGGCTAGCATACGATTGATTACTTTAGTACGAATCGTTCTCACGATAGACATAACGATATCTTCAGTAATCTCAGTCGCGTTTCCCCCTTGATTAGGTTCAAAGGTACCAATAAACCCACCGGTCGCCTGAGCAATTTCGCCAATATTAGCGAACGGCTTTGCTATCTTAGCTGTCGTATCACGGCTGCCGTCTTCCGCAAAGGTGACATTTGACGGTTCATCTGAATCTTCCCGCTGCACACCGCTGAACACATATTCAGGGAAATCGATGGAATGCACTTGACCATCCTCATCAACTTGGCCAAGCAGCTTCTTGAGGAACCACCCAACACTAGCATATGCCCTGCTGTAGCCGCTCTCATCACGCATCAACATGTACACGAAGGCGGAGGCCAAATCATTATTAACTACCCCGTTATAAATCGCGCGAGTTTCTTTGTTAGCTTTATTGTCCAGCTTGCTAAGAATATCATCAAACGGAATCAAGGCACCACGATAACCCATCGTATCGCTCATGCCCAACGCATTATAGATACCGGCCAAAGTATCAGAATAATCTTCCTCTTGATACAAGTCTCTAATATGGCTACCAAAGACTGAATGGCGCAAGTCCGAAGTCTTTTCCGTATTAATACGAGAGCTACCGCCGGTCGCTACACCCGGAAGCATACCTACAGCAGCATACTTGTTTGTGCGCTCGCCAGGACGGCTAGCAAAATCGTTGAACTTTCCAAGACCATTTACTTCGCCCGAAACAGTTTCAGTACGCTGATATGCTTCCAACTTCAATATGATATTTGCCACGGCCGTACTTAACTTATGTGCAACTTCATATATCACCTCAGGGTCACCATTGTTGACCTCTTCACGGTTGCTCAACCCATTGACCAATTTATCGAAACTGTCGCGAACATCATTGACGACATCGGCAATAATATAGTTATTAGCCTTTGCCACTCTACTATCGATAGCTTCCTTAATAGCAGCTGCCTCAGCCACAATGTTACGACGATAGATATCCCGCTTAGATGTCATAAATACATAGAAGGCATCGATTATCTTGGTAATAATCGTATGGGCATCTGTATTCTGTGCATAAGCCGTAATCGCGGCATTCCCGCTCGACACGTCATCGTTAAGTTCCTTAGCATCCGCGTGGGCTGAATCAAGAGCAGCAGCAAGCTTCTTAAAGTCAGTCTGACTTATGCGGTCATTTAACCGAAGACGCCCGCTTCCCGTATGATAAGCATCATCGCCAAACAGGATATAGCTCATCATCGTGCAATCAGTTGCATCCTCAAAATCATTGGCATTATCATTAGACATCCGGAGCAACGCAGACTCGTCAATAGAATCCGTAGCTTCAGCCGTCTCATCGTCAGTACCCATATAGGATTCCGGACTCACCAACCGGTCGATAGCGTTTTCCTCACCCTCACGTCCAAGCAACTCGTCATCTTCATGACCGGTAACTCGGCGAGGGTCACTATGGCCATAACCCTTATTGTAATCAGTCTCCTGATGTCTAGACATATTAAGTTCATCAGGAACATCCTTGGCAGCCTGCATTGCTATGATAATATCACCCAACGAACGCTGCATAATGACAGGATTGCGCTTAGCATACGGCTCAATAATTTCAAGGAGTTGCTGCATAGATTGCACAGCATCCGGAGAAAGGGCTACGTTATCCAAATACTGAAGCAAAACATTGTATGCCGCGACATCAGCTTTCTGGTTTGTCTTGGCTTCTCTTGGAATAGCTCCCTTGATATGCTCAAGATGAACCCGAATCAAATCCTTAAGAGCCTTGATACTCTTCGCATACAATTCGTGTCGAGTGTCGGTATCGGCATTTTCAGGATTGTCCGCAATTTCCACAAACCGTGTAGTTATTTCGCGCATTGCGGTGCGAACGGAATCCATACCTTCATAATAGTCAAAGGTCTCACCAATATTTGCCAGAGGATGGAAAACATGTTCAGCGTCAAGCTCAGTATTATTAACAGTTATCGCATACGCATCGCGCTCTTTTTCACCATTTTCACCCACCACGAAACTGCCATCCTCGTTACGGATACAGTATTCGTTATCTTCCAGAGCACCCAATTCAGCCGCAGGAACTATCACAAACGGATAGTCGACACCATACAAATGGTTAGTGTCTTCGGCTTCAGTTCCGAATGCCTTGATAAGTCTCATTAAGCGTACAAAATTAGCACCATCGGGACCGTGTTCAACCCATTTAAGAACGGATTCCAATTTGCGTACATTATCGAGACCAATATTAAAGTCCTTATTCGAAGAATAATGCTTAATGTTTGCCATCAAAGCATCAGTAAGTTCGCTAACAGCAGTCGTGGCACCTTCATGCAGATTACCGTTCAACAAATTATACAGCTTCAAGTTTTCCCAAAGACCGTCAGGAATCTCATCGGCCAGTTGGCTCCGCTTTAAATCCTTGATGCCACTTCGTTCCTTATTGAAGAAGGTCAACGCATCAGCGATTGTCCCAAACTCGTTAACATCGATTCCGCTATGTTCAACGGCATCACTCATTTCCTGAATCAAGGAAATCGTTTTCGCTGAAGCCGTACCCATCGCCCAGGTAAACTTATTCATCGAAGGAGTAAACAGTTTACCCTGCGCAGAACCGCTATTGTCCGTAAGATGAACTTCGTTGGAAGCTCCATAGTAGTCATCGGACTTGCGGTAGGTGTTAGACGGACCGCTTTCGATTGACTTCGATGCAATAAACCGAATACCACGCCACACTGCATAGCACTTAGTAGAGTCACCCGGGTCATCCATATATACGGCACGAGGGAATACCCAAGTATCAGCAGCGCTTTCCTGAACATCATAAGTAGCACTAAGTTGTCCTGACTCAAATCGGATTCGATAAGTATTGTCGCCGTCATTTGAATGCAAAGCCTTGAGCACCGTACCGTGCATATACTTCAAAACCTCTTTACCAGCTTTGGTAATAGAGTCTTCGGCACCACCAGTCAGGCGAAGTCGACCACGCTCGCTCTTATTAATCACATACAAAGGCTGAGCATCATCCATTGTCAAACTAGAATCCAGTTCAACATTAAGTGACTGCTGCTTCACCTCAAATACATAGCGCAATATGTAAGCACGGATTTTGCCCATCCATGTCTCTGTATATGTTGTATTAAACGACTCGACATCATCCTTTCGTGCAGGCACATTACGGTTCCGCACAGTTTCAAGTACAATTCGAGCAATATTATACCATTCACTTGTTTCAAGCGTTTCAAGCCAACGGTTACGGAGTTCAATTGCGTTCGCGACAGAAGAAGAACCGGAAGCAAGAGTATACAAGTAACTCTCGACCGCCGTAATAACCTCATCTATTTTGATTCTCGGAGAAATCGACTGCAAAGTTAATGCATTTACAGCTTGTTCATCATCTTCAACAGTTTCGGTCGGCCTAGCGGCATCAATACCATCTATCTTCTGGATACGGGCATTAGTAGAACCTACATCGGTAACAAAGATAACCGCATAGGTAGCCAAAGCTATAGCATCCCTCCACATCGCCGTTTCAAAAGGCGATACATCAGAACCCGGAAACACCATTCGAGTGCAAAACAACGGAATTACGCATTCCGGAGCGACCAATGCATTAGTCACATCGTCTTCACCCGAATTCAAAGTTGCCATTTCCTGACCGGGCCACTTTAACGGATTGAGAGAATCACTATCAGTAAGACGCTGAGCATATGACCCAGCGTTCTCTGCCGGAGTCGATACATCGTTAGCTTTAGCAATAGTTTCACTGCTAGGAGTCTCAACCTTTGATGGCTTGGTACCAACATTCTCAGCGATATGCGTCAAGTCATCGTCAGAAGTAACACCGGTGGTAGCTTCGCTAGCATCAGGCGTCAAGCCAGTAACAAGACTAGCAGAAAACTCGCCAGAATGCATATTATCGACTAAGGTACCCACGAGAGCGGCAATACGCAGCGAATGATAGTAATTACCCGTCTTTTCCTTGTTGGTCAAATTTGTGAGCAACTTATTAACAGAATCGCTCAAATAGGACCCTACCTGCTTCGAAAGAGGTGCAAGCAATTCAGTATAAAGCTTGCTCGAGCGTTCTACAGATTCGCCATCACTATTGTATTCACCGCTAGCATTTTTGCCAACGACATCGCCAATTCTAGCCAAAGTCCAGTTACTTATACCACTCTTGTATATTCTGCCATCACCGGCGGAAGCTACCCTAAATGCACGGATTGCATCCATTGCAGAAGCATATTCGGCAAGGTCATCTTCAGTTGCGCCACTTTCGCGCAATACCTTCATCGCATAAGAGTTGTCGTTGTTATCACCGACCAACGGTTCCCGCTCGGGCCCGCAAGGCATAATCGGAGCAATAACCATCAATGCAGCCAACTGGCCGATACTATAATGCTTATTCAGTTCTCCGTCCACGGCGTTATCGTTAGCCTGTTCCTGAATAGTGCTGCTCAGTACACTATCGAGAGTCCTAAGCATTTTCTGCACGGAACCATTCGCGCCATTCTGAATCAAGTCAGCCAATTTTACCGTCAAGGCAAACACCGAGTTTGCTATATTAAGGTTTGCATCGGCATCGTTCTCATCATCACTGGACTTTAGCATAATTGATGCATAGAAAATATGCTCACGCAACTTAAGCTGCGCCCACTGCTCGGCGTTGACCAGTTTAAACCGGCCGTCCGCCTTAAGCTGAGCTTCCTGCTCCTCATCTTGAGGGCATTTATACCCAAACAAAGAATCAAAGTCTATACTATCCTTAATACGCCCAAGCATTTCGAGCTTAGCATTGGCGTTTTCCTTTTGAGAAGCCGATGCACGACCGCTTGAAGTAATCTTATTTAGCTTAGTCGACATGTAGTTAAGGAAACCGATAGTCGTATAACGAGTATCGTTAAGCTTTCGGTAAATGTCGCTCAGCTGATTGTTGACCATCCGGTTGCTAAAGGCAGTATCGGTTTCACCTTTACGGCCACCTTCGGTAACATGCAACAGGATACCGCCATAAAGATTATCCAACATCTTGCACAACGGATGTGCTTCCGGATTTATTGGCGTCTCACTCGGGATATATTCACTTCGAAGCGTATCGAAGGTAATACCCGGAATCTTCTTCACGGTTTCAGGTGACCTATCAGTCGGAAACCCGGTCGGGCGCCCAGCAGTGTATGTACCGTTGCTAAGCTCCGTATAGATATCGGCCACTTCAGGATGCACAAATGATACCAAGTATGCAACTTCAGTACCTGTATTGAACATACTGGGCAGCTGGGATTTATAACCATTCTTTATAAACCGAATGTCATTGCTTGCGTTTGCATAGTTTCTAAGCAATTCCTTCCTGGTTTCTGCATCCATCGATAGATTGGCCATCGGGCACCTCTAGACTAAAGTCGTTCATTTTGCTCAAGTTTATACACCGGGAACCATATTTTTAGCCCCATCCGGAGCCTTCTGAATACCCGGACGCCATATAAACTTGCCTAAATAGAGGGTTAAGAATATGGGAAACGCAAGATTTCAACAGTTAAACGATACGATAAAGGCAGCCATACCAGGTGTCATTCCCGGTAGCGCAACCTCGGGACCCATCCTACAGTTCCTTGTAGCCGAGTTACTCGCAACAGAATATGCCAAGATGAATCCGACCGGTATCGCACCGGGCGACTTTTTTACGCGAGTCTATAACGGAATAAAAAGTAATCCGGGCCTGTTAGCTAGCGTATCCAATTACAACTACCCGTTCAAGCATGTATACCCGTTTGCTTCCCAGCCGTTATCGCTCAGTCAAGCATCGGCCGAACTTTTCGCATTCTTCAAGGAATATGAAATTCCCGTTACACTAACCGGGGCTAGCATAAATCCAACACAAGCCGCGCAAATCAAGACGAATATCACTAATTTCGCTGCAGCCGACCCTGCCGATGCCCAAACATATGCCAATGCATTCAATCAAGTAGTAACACCTGGCTTAGTCGGTGTCGTTAAACGATTTTTCCCTAACCTAATCTATAACGTACTTGGTTTTGCCCAAGCTTCAACGGGAACCAACCGTCCGGCCCCGGAACTTAAACTCCTCGAGGTCAGCAACTTAATCTGCAACAATGACCAGCAGAAAGCGTTTGCTGCGATACGACCGCTAACCCAATATTGCTATCTATCCCAATTCGACACCGATGCGCCGAATTCTGTCCAACTGGATAGTTCCAAGCTAGAAGCTACCCTTGAATCCATCAAGACAGCATTTAGCAATGCTTCAGCCGCCGCACAAGATACCCTGCGAACGGCACTGAAACAACCGGCAATTAATATCAACAGTACGGCAGATTCAATTGATTCTTTCTTAGGGGCAGGTGCAAATCCTCCTCCCCCGGGTGGCAATAATCCGCCCCCAGGCGGCAATAACACTCCGCCGAGTGGTGACAATAATCCGCCGCCGGGTGGCAATAATCCGCCCCCAAGTGGCGATAATCCTCCACCGAGTGACGATAACACTCCGCCGGCTGGCAACAATACTCCCGCAGATAACAATGCTAACCAAGCAAACCAATCGAACCCACAGTTGAACACCTACGGGCTCCACCCGACTGCGTTCGAGATTCTACAGGGTATGTCCATTGACAATGCACAGCTCAAGGAAGCGCTTGAGGTATTGGCTGGGAGCAACTACTATGCCACCCCGTACTTTACCACATACATGCCCGGTATTACCGAAAAAGCAGCCGCGCAACTCCTGGATAACCAGACAGAAAAGGGCTCCCATAGGCCGTTCAAGGTCTCTGCAGGTGAACCCGGGGCTAGGAAAACTATCCTCATCCCGCCGGCATTCAAGATTGACAACTCGCAGACCATCTGGTCCCGCGCCGTCATCAACAACCTTGGATTCCCGTTCATCAACTTCAGCTCCCCTGCAGTCCTTGCCCTTATCAAGAGCAACGACCCGAAGGAAGTGAAGGCCGCATACAAGAATGTCAAGGCCCTGTTCAAGGAATGCCACCTGAAACGCCCGATTGACACGCTGAAGGACTTTGCCAAGGCGAAATACCGGAACAGCGCACTGAACGCCCTTGCCGTACAGGCCGACGAACTCTACAATGCGGAGTCCGGTATGAAGGTAACTGCTTCAATCATCGCACCTTACACAAAGAACCTGTCAATTAAGGGTACCGTCGAACTTCCAATGGACTTCCTTACGGCATTCTACACGGTCCTGTCCCCGGTACAAGCTACCCGGCAATATACCGAACTCTGCGAAATGGGGGTTACCGAGTATCTCAACTTCCTTTCCGTGAACGCGAAACCGCCAATCTACATCCTGAACCCGAAAAACCTAATTTTCCGTAGGGGACCCAAGGCAGGGCTCCTCCACGAGCTGTTCAGTTCCAAGACGGCACCTATCCTCGTAAGGGCTAGGGTCAGCGGACGCGACGGCGGCTTCATGATACCCGAAAGAGTAGCTGACAAGATTTTCACCACCTAAGGCAAAATAAACTACCATCAACCAATAAGGAATTTCAATATGTCATCATACCTCTGGGAACTACCTAACCGCGGCGGCACTCTTTTCGAGCAGGCTATATTTGAAGCTAACCAGCCTCACTGGGAGTCATTCCAGTTTACAGCCAAGGGTACACAAGATTTTTCAGCGATAGAACCCAATTTGAAAAATCTTGGGCAAAATGTGCAAGTCACCGCACCTTCTGCCAATAACCCAGGCAAGGTCATTTTCAATACCAATGCCCCGAATGTTCAACAGTTTGTTGACCAGTTGAAAAATAACGGAACGATTGAGCCAATTCAAGTAAATAGCCAGCAGGCCCAGCAAGGAAATATCACGTTCTCGCTGAAAGAAGATAATGAACAGACGCGCAACCTGATTAAACAGAAACTCGCTGACCTCGGGCTCAAAGAAAATACCGATTTCCGCTTCCAGAATCCCCAGAACCAAGGCGACCCGGCTACATTGATTGTACGAAAACCGAATGATGCATCTATCATTGAAAAGTTTAAGCAATCATGCGGTGCATTGGTCACCGATACCCGTTCCCAGGATGACCAGTCTAAAGAAGAACTTGGACAGCGCGAAAAATTCATAGCCTCTCTAATTGACCAGTACCCTCCAAAAATTAAGACCGATGTCGCTCTTGCGGTATACTTCCTATCTCAAGGCAAATGGTTCAACGGACAGAATCCGGCCGATGAAAAACAGGCGAATATTGTCAATACCTTTGTTGATGCAATCGGAAAGCATAATGCTGAACAGGTAAAAATGGCAATTCAGCACATAGTTTCGCTAATTACCGAAGGAAAAATCACGGTAGACCCGAACAATATCGGTCTATACTCGGTCCCTAATATCGAGAAACAGGTTACAGGCAATATCCAGATGCCGGCGATGTTTGAATCCGAACCGGACGATTCAATGTGGAACGAAATCGTCATTACAGATTTCGGCATCCCGATGATTAACCTCGGGCATCCGGCAGTCAAAAAGGTAATCGCATCAGAAAATCCGGAGGAAGACTGCCCGGGTGAACTCAAGATGTTCAAGAGCAAGGTCTACGAAAACCCAGGACTTCAGAAAGTATTCGGCAAGGGCGGGTTCAACCGTGTCATCGTCGACAAGGCGTTCAACCTTCTTACCCTCGGTGTAGCCGGTGCTACTACCGATGCAGGCAAGCGCGCTGACCGTATCGTGAAGGAACTCAAGGAAAAGGGTGGCATGAGCACTCACCGCAACCTCCTCCTTGTCAAGTATGACGATATTGTCGATGCTGACCCTGAAAATGCCGATATCACCATCAAGGCACTCGCTTATAACAGAGCCAACAAGAAGTTCATGGGTGAACTCGATGTTCCGGCCCGGACGCTCGCCCAGTTCTACAGCGCGGTAGACCCGGTGAAGTCCTCGAAGATTTACATCGAAATGTATAATAACGAGGATGTCGGCGACTACGGGTTTGCCGGCACTCAGAACTCCGGTTCCGGCACATACGACCAGAAGTCCCGCAATAACATCCTCTCCCATATCGGCGAAGCAAACTCTGTCGATAAGGGCGAACCCCTGTTTGAATATGCAGGTGCACCTGCACAATCCGAAAACAAGAAGCCGCTTTACGAATACATCCTCGCGACAGCTCTTGCCGTAGGCGCAACCGCTGCTGTTCCTCAAATCAAGAACCTCGTTGCCGGCGTAAGGGGTGGAAACAAGAATAACACCGTCGGTAACGCAAAGGAAAACAACGGCGAACAGTTTGCCCAGCTCAAGAAGGAATATGTCGAGATGCTTTCCAAGGAAGGCCATCCGCCTTCCTACGTCCTGAAGCCAAAGAGTGCCAACAAGGAAGTCGTCGTGATTTCCAAGGCAAGCACCGGCCATATCCACGGCGGAAAGGTCCTGATGGTTTCCCTCAAGATTGGCGAACACCAGGCAGCCTGCTTCATGAGCCCGGAAACGGTCAAGAAATACTTCTCGGTGTAATAATGAAGCTCGATACTTTCCTACATAACTCAAAGGCCATCGTCGAGAACAACATGGCCTTTTACTCCCGGAAGGCGGATTCCGGGCGCAAGCTCCGTTCCAAGTCAATGGTCCGGTATTTCCAGGGTATTACCCGGAATTCCTCGGGCCAGGCGGTTACCGAATGGAAAGTGCCGTCCGCTTCCGACCCCGAAAAGGCTTACCGCTGCTACATCTCGATAGAGCCACAGCAGGGTAACCTTTTTGTACTCGCCCGTTCGGGAGGGCGCATGAAGGAAAGGATGGAGCTAATCAAGACCGCAGATGTAAGGTGCTTCTGTACCTGCCCGGACTTCAACTGGAGCGGGATGAAATACAATATGAAGCACCGCTATGGCGGCTACGAGGAGGGGCATACATCATCCGACGGAGTACCTGACGGGTCCGATATCCGCCCAAGGGTCAGGGACCCCCGGGGCAGAAACACGGTATGCAAGCACTTACTTGCCTGCTTCAACGGCATAATGCTCAGTGCCCCAACCATCCTCAAGGCTACCCGTGAAGCCAAGTTCCCCCAGGAATACACCAAGAAACCCGAAACGCCGACAACGCTCGACAAGGACAAGTCAGCCAATGACAAGCTGAGCGGAAAGCTTACCGTAATGAATGACGGAAAGAAAGATACAAAGGCTACGGGTGAAGTCAAGACGGTCGGAGGCAGCAAACCGGAAGATACAAAGACTACAGGCGACATTACCGTTCTCAGTAAGGACAAGAAGGCGGTAGTCGACTACCCGTCCAAGGACGACGAAATCAAGGCGCTCGGCGAGTCTGCCCCAGTGAAGATTCCGGAAGCCCAACAGGCCCTCGATGCACTCGCAACCAGCCTCGGACAATCCAAAGGTGCTGCCGCTACACCGACTACCGGGGAAATCACCGCCGTCGGTAACCCGGAAACCGGTAAAGAATCCGGTGAAAATAGTGAAATCACCGTTCTCGGCAATGGCGAAGATGCCGATTTCAGCAATCCTCTAACAGATATAGAGGATGCCGCACAGATGCCAATGTTCAACCCCGATGACGATGACGACGATATGCAATAGTTTCCTAGCTGAAAGGAAATTTGCATATGTCTATTTATGTTGTCGGCTCATCAAAGAACATGTTTCCCGAACTAGACGCCGGGAGAGAAAAATTCATCGTAGATAACCCGCACGAAGGCGACAATATCGACCGCCTTAACAAGTGGTACTGCGAGCTTACCGGTCTTTACCATCTCTGGAAGAATACGGATGCCGGATATATCGGACTTGAACATTACCGTCGCTTCTTCGCATCCCTCAAGCACGAAAAACAGCGTATGGGAATCGAAGAAGCCCAGGAAATCCTCGAAAAGCACGACATTATAGTGACCGAATACCATCACGGCCCGCGCTATACCGCCCTACAGTGGTTCAAGGACTCGTCCAGGAACAGAATCTCCTATATAGTCTACCTACAGAAATTCCTCGAAGTGCTTAGCGAGGAAGACCGGGTGGGCTTCTCTGAATATCTAAACCGTCACTCCCTCATTCAGTGCAATATGTTCATCGGGAAGCGTCCCGTAATTGACCGTTGGTGCCGATTTATATTCGATGCGCTCGCGAAATATGACAAGATTTGCCCGCCGACGGAAAACAACATCCGCATGAACGGCTACCTGTCAGAACACATATTCGGGTACTGGCTAGAAAAAGAGAAGGTACCCTATTACAGGGTACCCAAGGTTGAAATCGAATATATCGTCCGTCAGGGAAACGGACCGGTCTCTATTGGACCAGCTTAATTGCCAATGACTCGGTTGCCGTATCGACCATGAAGTCATCCGGTTCCACGGCATTGTTGACAACGGAATACGCGGTGAGCTCATCCCCGTTGGTACACCAAGCGTAGCAGCCGAATGTATCGACGAGCTCGCCATTTTCATCCATACGCCCAGTCGGTTCAAAACCAAGATGCTTCTTTGCGACTACCTCAGGGTCATTACCGAGATGCTCGATTTCAGAAAGCGTCGGGAGACGCCATCCGGACGGCAACCCATTGGCAATATACTGACGAGCCTCGTCCATACTGAACAAGGTGGCATTCCGGCTCGTATTCATCTTGCCATTGTTCAACCTGACAAAACCGTCCATCCAGTTAAGCCCGTTAGCCACATGGTACTGAATCGAACCCTGCCCCTTAGATGCCGCAGCAACGCCGCCCGATACCGCAAACTGTGAAGTATTGCCGGCAAGCTCCTTTACCTTTTTGGCAAGAACAGCTGCCTCATCCGGCGGCAAGGTATCGATTAGCTTATTGATATTCATCTCGTTTGCCCGGATGAACTGACGGCTAAACAATTCCCACCCAGCCCGGGCGCCGAGACGGATAAGCATCAGCAATCCGTCGGATGTAGAACTCATCTTTTGAAGCTTGTCCGGAGTGATGTACTTCTGGCAAAGTTCTCTTGCGATATTGAGTGGTATCTTATCAATCTGTGAAAGCATCGCATCGGAATGCGTTTCCATAAAGGTCGCCAAGTCTTCAGGCTCGATTACCCGCTTACCAGGTTCAACATCCTTATCATATCTATTAGATATTTCAAACAGACTACTCAAGGCTAAATCTTGCGCTTTGATTGCATCTTCCTCACCACGAATATTTCCATCGTATAGAGGCTTCGTAAGAATTCTTGCCCCAGCGAAACATGTCCCAATGAGAGCAATCTCAGCTTTTTCATCCGTCGTTTCTAGCAATGTATGGTGCAGCTTATCATATATTCGCATCAGTTTCAGACGAACAGTATCCAATGGGATTACAACCATCTTCTTTACTGTCTTTTCGCCATTACCAACAGAGACATCTTTCAATTCACTCTTAGTACACTTGAATATACCAGTCTTTCGGTCAAGAAACATCTTTGTTGCAAGTACTTCATCTGCACTGAATAGCGCAAAATAAAACTTTAGCATCACAAGGTACATCTGTAAGATATCAGAATCGCATATAGCAAACTTATCCTTGTTAGGCTCGATAAAGACTTTGATATATTGGGTTTCAGTATACTTATCTTCAACCAGCAAATATCTATCATTGAAATTGCTATCCACGATATTACGGAATACATCCTTTAATCGACGCCCCCACACCGTATTCTTTTCAACATCATACAATACATCAGGTGAATCGGCATAAGTCTTAAAGATATATAGCAATTCATTTTGATTTATTACACCTGAATCAGCACGGTAGCGAATCATGCGAACCAAGTTTTTGGCATCAACCGATTTCATATATAAAGGATTATTATCATTTCCAATCTGAGAAAGCCACCGAAGTTTCGGCCAGACCTGCAGCCCGCGAACTCGAGTAACCAGCACACCAATCTCATGCACTAAATTATCAGTTTCATCCGTCGCATGTCCATTACCATCACAAGTTTCTTTATAAGCAATCTCCTGTAACTGCGGAGTAACCACACGGCGGCAATCATCCATAATCCGTTTAGCAAGAGCAGCATCTTGTTGTTCATACGTATTACCGGCATCGGTAAGAAACTGTGGAGAGAATTCAGTACGATTAAAAATATATAATATCCAAGAAGTAAAGTAATGGATAATAGCCACCGCGGTACCATACTCTACCGATGGTGACCCCATATCATAAATCGATTCGATTGCGTCATCAGATATCGATACATACTCGCCTGTTTTCTTAGCCATATCATTAAGCAAGTCAACGAAATACCCAATAGACGTATTCTTAATAAGAGCTACCTGATACTCTGGGTTATTCAACCTCCTGGCACTTTCAGTTGTTGTATTTGACCCAATCGAGCCGACCAGGCCACCGATTTTATGTCTAGCTGAAATAGTATCGCCTTCCTTTCCATCGGTAAGCGCGTATAGAGTCTCATCCGGATATTCCACTAGAGCAGCAAACCCTATCTCAGGTTCATTACCAAAAATATCCCGGACAATACTTTTCATGCGAGCATCGAGAATCGACTCCGCATCGTCATAAGTTGCGCCATTATTTACAAAATCTTTCAAGTCATCGATATCAAGTATCTTCGCCTCGAGACACTCAACAAGTAGAGCCAATGACTTCAGAACACTAATTCCGTATTCAAGCTCATTATCTTCAAATAACCTGCCACCAATATTGACTATACGACCAGTAGTCACATTACTAAGCTTCCCATAATAATCATTCTTTGCCAAAATCTTGGCCAAGCGACAGTACAGCAAGAACTTAATCGACTTATTATTACGAGCTGTACACGCTCTACGGACATCTTTAATAAATCCTTGCCAAACTGTATGTTCTGTTACATTATAGGATTTATAATAAATATCGCATTGATGCGAAATATTATTAAAATACCCGGCTTCCCCTAGCGTTAAAATAGAACTGAAGGCCTGAATATAATCAGATAACAGAGCGTAACCCTTGTCAGAAACAAACTTTACCCTCGCTAAAGTATTACCACCAACAGTATCAGTCCATACATCGGCATAACCGTCAGTTTGACTTTCATCGGTTATTTGATTAGTTCGACTATTACCAAAATCATTCATTATTAGCCAAGCGACCTTAGACTTAGCATTCTTCGGGTCACCATCTACAGTACCAATAGACGGAATATCCCACCATTCGCTCCCGTCACTATTTCTTGCAATGCATGATGCGCCCTCGCCGGTGATATTTTTATGTAACGGTGACACAATAGCATGGTCAAAAAAATCATCATCAGGATTTACCCTATTAGATGCCGATAACGCTCGCTTTGATATCAAATCTTGAAATCGATTCATTACACTCAGGCCAAGCCTACGACCAGCCACCTTGGCATCAATCCTATTCACAAATTCAACGGCTTCGTCAGAAGTGCTCGGCGATTCGTGGAATCTTGTCGCAACGATTTCACCGATTCTTCCCATCATTACGGTCTTAATATTTTCAATCGTATTCTGTAAATCATTATTGCGACGCACCTCAGGATAGACATATTCGATAGTGCCACCTGAGGTACGATACCCGATTCCACTAGCTTTAAGTCCAGCATCAACTATATCGCTGACTTTCTGGTCGATTGCCCGGAAACACGGGGATTCATTAAGCTTACGAATCATTTTTGAATTATTAAGCGACCCATCCTCATTCAGACATTCGGTAACATCCAGGTTTAACATACTGGCCATCTTGCCATACGGGAAAGGAATCAACTGAACACCCTTCGGAGCAGGGGTACCGGCTTCGAATAATACCCGGTAGGCACATTCAGTCAATGCGACCATTGCCGCGTCCACACCTTCAGAAATCAATTCCTTGTATTCACCTGCTGAAAACATATCGTACACCCGGGTTGCTTAATTATCCATAGTTTATATATCGAATCTTTGCCCCAATATGATAAACTATCGATTAACCAGATTCCAGTCAGGTACGGAAATGTCGGAACAGAAACAGTATATCCTCCCGAAAGCAATGGTTGAATGTGTCAAGGAAGCATACCATGAACTCTTTGGCGAACCTATGTTAGAGAGCCTTCTTCTCGAAGCTAATCAGCGTGAAATCGACGCCAAAACCCGCGAGGCTATATACAAGGCTATCGTAATCAACATTATCGGTCAGGAACCCGAAGACTGGAATGACCCCCGTGTCCAACAGCTTTACCAGCAAATCCGAGCCGACCATGCCCAGCCGGTAAGCCAATTCCTTGGCCGGGTGCAAAACGAACGCATAATCGAGCTTCCGGACTATGACGCAAATACCTTTACTAACCGTCGTGGCCATGAACTTACCCTGATGGAATCAACAAAAAATAACCTCAGGCAGACCTTCTTCAACTTTGAAGGTGCCAATACTGACTATATGCCCGGTGTTGCTAGAATAGCTGTCCTACGTACCGGTTTTGGCGGTTGTAGCTTCGGAACTCCCGAACAGGACCCCGGCGATATCAAGCTTCTCAAAGCTTTTATAAAGTATGTCTGTGAAGTGTGCCCGGACCCTGCAGCAGAAGATGCTCAATTTAACTTCGACCTTAACGGAATGACCCTTCGTGACATACGCGGTGGATTCGGTAATACACTCAATCAAGATATCGAAGCCCGAAAGGATGCCGTCCGCAACTATACCCCACAAGGTGAAGCTCGCGGAAACTACCGTATTGTCCATATTCCAGACTTCCAGACCGCATCCCAATACCGTCGTTATTTTACGGTATCCCCTTGGTGCATATGCACTTCCCAAATGATGTGGGACTCATACACCCTCGAAGGAGCCAATACAGTATACTTCTGTCTCCGAGACGGGTTCGAAGATGTTCCGCCCGAACCAGGTCCAGATGCTCCGCTTGATGACTACGGCACCAGCATGATTGCCGTCATTGTTGAACCAGACGGCGACCTCTGCACCGCAACACCAAGATGGAACGATGCCAACGGAAGCAGTGACTATCTCCTGACCGAAGAAAATGTGATGGATATCATCGGCCGACGCTTCTCGGAAGCATTTCCTCCGGTTGAACACGAACAGCCGGAATACCTTAGGAACATGCCGCCAATGCGTGACGGTATGCCCCCGCGCGGAATGATACCTCCAATGCGTGGCGGTATGCCACCCCGAGGAATGATGCCACCGCGCGGAATGATGCTACCTCCGAATGGCGCATTCGATGACGATATGCCGCCGCGTGGTTTCCGTCGTTAATTATCTCACACAGGATTTTCTATGAACGCATCAATCAACTTAAGCCTATTTGAAAGTGTCCGTATTCTCTTCGAAGCGGCCGCTACGGAAAACGAACTTTTCCGCATCATTGACGAAGATATCAGAAAGAACTTCTTTATTGAAGGCGACCCGACTATGCAGGCCGAGCAAGTCGACGAAGTTAACGATGTAGCCGAAATTTTCCGTACCGTAAGCGCTGCGGAAGCCCGACGCATTACCGGAAATGAAGAAATCCCAGATGTCGAAGATAACGATGCACCGGCCAACCCGGAAAATAATGCACCGAATGGCAACAATGGTACAATTTCAATCGTAGACTACATCCGTGCAAAGGCAATCGAAACCCTTACATATCCATCGAATCACCCAGGGTGCATGGGTATCGGTAATTCCCGCGAAGCAAAAATTAGACTTGGCAAATTCTATGGAAGCAAACAAAAGCCGAAACCGCTGGACCCGAAAAACCCAGCAGGCAAATGGATATTGCCGCCGGATGAACCAGCTGCATTATCACAAACAAAATATGCGCTCGTGTCCAATCCGGACCAATTGCCGCCAGACTTCAAAAATTATATCAGCCTGGTAGCTAGGCAATATCTACCCGGTTTAATCCGTATAGCATTTGAGGATTGCGGTCTTGCTAGTTATCTATTCTATACATTTGATACACTCAGACGAGCACTATTGGTTTACTACGGCGAGCGTTTCGACAATAATTCAAAAAAACTACAGGACTTCCTTCGAGTGGAATTTCCACGGGAATGGGACTACGACCGTATGTTCCACCTAGCACATATTGTGATTCCGCAACTCGTCATCAAGTCTAAATTAGCACCGATGGAAGCAACGCCAAATTGCGACAAGGGTCTACTAAAGCAAAATATCGATTACCTCGGTAAAAACAATGTCGAGCTCATCCAAGAACTCATCGACCCAATCGAAACGCCGGTCGGACCAAACATTGATATAGGCGGTTCCCGTCCATTATCCTACAAAAACCTACTGAAACTTGCCGATGTTAATGGAGTAAACCATTCTCAAGTTATTGACCAGCGAATGAAACGCCCTGATGGGACCTTGGATTATTATATTCCTCCGGAAAACAATAATGAGGATGATAAAAATAATGAAGATGAACAGGTCAAATTCCAGCTTGCCGGTCCGATAGTAACTGATGAAATGCGCCAATCTTATAACGATAACGCTCTTAAAGAAAAGTTAAAAAATGAAGCTAAATTAGAATTTCCTTCGATAAAGATAGGCGATTGGTATGTCGAACAAATCGGAAACGGCGTATCCGATGCAGAAAACTATCCAGATGGCTGGTTTACTTTTAATGAACCATCTGCCGGCAAACGACATCAATTCATTCACCGCACACCAAATGAGGAATACGGTGAAGGTGGCGTAGGATACTGGTGCTGGTGCCGCGGAATGCTCGAAAATTACCGGTCGTCTAAGTTGAAGGATGTCGCCTATGCGCTAGTCCATAAATCAGCACTTGACCCAGCAGTACTTAAAGACAAAGCATGGAACCATAAGCATAACGGAACTCGTTATGATGCATCAGCATTCGGTATTGTTATTGCCGGTGGTAAAGACCATAATCCTAACGAAGGCCATATCCCTGGACTTGTTAAGGCAGATTGCTTCGAATCTAGAAATAACACGACATACGAAAGCGGTCGTCCCGGCCGTCCTAGCGCTGTATCATATCCACCCGACATGGTACCTAATGGCGGAAAAATTCCTGGTCTTGTCCCCATTAGAGACAGTATGTCCCTTAAAACAATGAACATTGCACAGGCTATCAATAACTCAATCTTTTCATTAGCATTGATAGGCAAATGGGACTCCAACATAAATGTATACGATAGCGACGGAACACTGCACCCGGAAAATCTAGTACCCCTCATGCAAAAATGGTTCCCTGCCGATATTTCAGATGCCGAGCTTTTACCGGCACCGGAGAATATATATCATAGGCCAATTCGAATAAAGAGCATCGATATCAATGAAATGGCGAAAGATATCGAACATATTATCACGACAAAGGGAACGCGTGTAAACGGTTTCCACCGCAGCGGAAACGATACTAGCGGCGATATATTTAAGTTCGACGATTCTATTTTCAGAGGAAATGTATTTCAGTTTAAGGGAACCGACTATAGTGTATTAGCTAAGAATGATGCAACTCTTATTGCAGTTCCTACCGAAGTATACGATTCTACCCGTAAAAATTGTGATGGGAAGCTAGAAAATATCTTATTCTTCATGCAAGAAGATATTGACCCGCCGGCATTATTATTCCTCTATTTCAACTATCCTGGCCAGAAGAAACATGTCGTTCCATTCCAAACAGAGCCAATCGCCTTGAGCGATGCACTATCGCTTAACGTCGATTCAGTAATAGACAAGCTCCAGCTCGACCAAATGAATAGAGATAAGCAAAAGAATCCACGCACTCTTCCTACACCGGATGAGCATGGCATCACCTGGTATGCTCCTATATTAGGCGAAACACTCAAGAAAAATAGAATCGGCGTAGATATTAAGAACGGGGGAAAGGTATATCTTTCGGGACCGGATACAAATAATGAAGCCGTGCCTATCGAATGCAAAATACCCGGGCGCCTTCGGACATTCACCGCAAGAGGAAGTTTTATCAAGGTAGGTGACTCTGGATATAACCTATTTTTTAACGCACACCGCCGGAGCTATATCGGCTATGTAAGAAACAATAAAACTACTTGGTTCGAAGTCTTGTTCAGAACAACCTTCCCGGGAACCGATAATGCGCTTCTGAGCTACATCGATGATGAGGGGGAACGAGTCAAGAAACTGACGTTAGGCAACATCTATGGAAATCTAGCAAACCGTATGCGAATGTCCTCAAAAGACCGCTATACAGGATGCATCGACTGGGTATCCACCGATGACACTATAGATGATGTCAATATATCCGATGACTTCAAGAATGAACAGTACGAGAATCATCCAAAAGATATCGGTCTATGCGTAATCGCCGGCGATTTCAACGGAGACGCCCATAAGGCGGTGGGATATATCGACTGGTACAGTACCAGTACACTTGAATACCTCGATACGACTCCGGTATTCCTCAATGACCTATATCACAACGATTAACCAAATCAAAGACAAATAAGAAAGGCGGTCCGGTGGGCCGCCTTTCCCGTTTAAACCGTTAACTGAAACCTACCTAAATCTACCAAGAGATAGACCTATGTGATTTCCTACCTTGCCCATCGCTGGGTAGGCCGTAACGGCACTTAATCAACCGCATCTACGCCATATTCCTAATATGCATCAAACAACACGGCTGGCTTGCCTAGTCCTACTCCATTGCTGGAGAGCCTTAACACGGTCGGCATATCAGACTAGACATTTCTAAATATAGGTTATTTTCTATATATTTCAATAGCAGATTTCGCTATATTTAGTTAAATTTTGCTAACATTTTCGTTAACAGCTAGCAACCCGCACCATCTTCAGCGCAGACTTTCCGGCATTGTTCCCTACATCCCCCCAGTGGCTCTTAGTCCACCCGGCAAAGAACAACGCCATATCCACAAGAGATGCCTTCCACCGGGGAAGCCCGTTTTCCCGCAACGCGCCCCTGTACAGGTCATCGCATTCCTCGCGGTTCAACTGTCCGAACCCCTTCTCGCCATAGAGTGCATCATGCAGCAACGCCGCAACATTGAACCCGGCACCGCCATGTTCCTTCCAAGACGGGAGAATCCACTGGAAAGCCTTCGGGACGGAGGCCCCGTCAGACTCGAAACCAGCCTTGATGAGGATATGCATCCGGTAAGGTACATAGTTAGCATCGTGTGCAGTAATATCGATGGAAAGGTCCCGTGAAAGGATATACTTTCCACCAACCTTTTCATATTCGAGCGGACTATACATCATTGAATCGAGTGTCATAGCAAACCTTCCGATAAACAATCCACTAGTTTATAGAATTTACCACGGCATACCATTGGACGGCTTACTGCGATTAGCCGCCTTTGCGAGGTCACTCAGGTTTGGTGGTTCCCGACGAGCAGTGCTGAACGGTACGAATGCCTGAGTCGGACTTGGTTCTTCGCCTTCATCAGAATCCGGTTCAATCGCCTTGATGTCGCTAGGTTTCTTTCCAAGGAAACCACGGACAAGGTTAGGGTCAAGTCCACCAAAGATATCGTCGAGCGAAACAACCTCTTGTTCCGGTGCATTTTCCGGCTTACCAAAGGTCTCGTTCATTGCGTCGTTGTATTCCTTAGTATACACGACATTGACGCCCGGGTCTATCTGCATTATCGAATTATCGATGCCGGTAACCTGTGCGACAGTCTTGTACTTCTTCGGGTCCTTCACGCCGCAACGGATGAGAATGTCATAGTCAGAGTCGTCAAGCTCACGATTGAAATCGATGCCCTTCTGCGCGATAATGAGAGAACCCGCACGGGCGAGCTTCTCGCTTTCGGAATCGGCATCCATCGCATCCTGATAACCCTTCGGGTCGAACTTCTTGAAGACTTCAGTAATCGTAATCTTAGACGGGTCAGTGACACCGAAAATCGCAAGGAACTTTGGATACTTCGGAAGCCAGCTCATCTTCTCCTTATCGCTAACCGGCGACTTGTAGTAGAACGGTATGCTGGATGTATACTCGGCTAGTCGTGCCGGAGATACCGCACCATTGCTGACGACATCAGAAAAGTCATCGTATGTCGGCTTGGTAAGTTCCTTAGCCTGTTCACGGGTATAATGAGCGGCAATCATCTTAGCCTTTGGTGAAGCCGGCCAGTCGGATTTCTTGTCTTCATCGGAAGGTTCATCCTTCTGTACTTTCACCGGCTTCGGCGCTTTAGACTTCTTCACTTCAGGTGCGCCCAATATTACAGTACCGGTACTTTCGCCGGAAATCGTCGCTGGGCCACCCGCCTCTTTATCATTCTTGCCTGACTGGGACTCAATCGCAGCATCCCACTCGTCAAGCTCATCAAAAGCCTGTACTGCCTTCTCTATGGTTTCGTCATCAATCTTCTCAGCCATATGGCGTCTCCTCATTTTACAAATAGAAAACTATACCAAAAATGCCCGGTGTAACCGGGCATCAATATGGAACAGTATTCAGAAAATGCGATTAGTTCGCAGGGACCGCATTTTGAAGAACCATATCGGCAAGGGCGTCGTAATCGACTCCATCATCACCAATAGATTCCTGAAGGCTCTTCTCGCCGCACTCTTCTATCGGAGTATCGGAATTCGGCTTTTTCGAATCCTTTTCGTCTTCCTTCTTGTCATCAGACTTTTCGGAATCCTTCTTGACCGCATTTTTCGGGAACGGTGGCTTCGGTTTAACAACCGGCTTTTCGCCTTCCTTTTCACAGACTGTTTCGCACTTGTCGCCATCACAGACGGTCGTGCATTCGCCATCCTTGCATTTACCTTCGGCGCATTCCGGTGCACCGCCGACTTCCGGCTCGGCTACCACGACTTCGGTTTCATCCGCAGATTCCTCATCATCGTCGCTATTTCCAAAAAACACTTCGGCCGGATTCTTGCCGGAAGCGACAGCCTTATCGAATTCTTCCATCACGCCACCAACGATAGCCTGTTCATCAGTATCGAGAAGCGGCATAAACACCTGGAGAAGACCGTTAATCCCTTCCTTGAGATTTTCAGCGGTGAACCCGCCAGCAGCTTCGAGCTTAGGCTTAATGTAACCTTCACGAACGGCCATGTTATACTTGAACTTATTGAGTGCGTCATTGTTCGTCCCGTCTTTCAGGGAATCAGCAAATCCCATAAATGCTTCAAACTGAGCAGGGCCGAGAGTACGCTTAGGTTTGATGGTGGACATAAAAACTACCTCGTATGGTATTCAGTTATGTCCAAGTTTATATAAGTGGATAATTTTCGTTAACCGGCGGCAAATACGAATTCAGGTTCAGTAGCAATCCCAAGCATTTCAAGGTTGACCTCACGGTTGTACTGAGCGACATTCTTGTCGACCACGTGCTGCCTGAACTCCTCGACGGTCATGGTCGGAATGCTGAGAAGCTGCAGTTCATCATTGGCAAGGTCGTTCACCCTATGGGATAATCCCTCAGGAACGATAAGGGAATCGTGTACGGTACAATACGGGCATCCGACCTCTCGAGTAACCCTCGGTATCAACCGGTCGAACACAAAGAAACTTTCAATGCGCTGCATCTCACGAGCTAAAGCAGGGTAATTTGTAGACTTCATCTGTTCGATAGCGCATAAAAGTCTAGGGAAATGCTCGACCCAGACACGTCTTGTAGCCGCCCTTAGCTCATTTGGGTCATTTTCGATGTTAACTGGACCAAATAGGAACACGAAGAATGCCTGTTTTGCCTCATCTCGGTCAATATTTCGGTCGATATCGCAATCTTCTGACAGCTCATTTGCGAAAAACTCGTATAATTTACCATGTTTTAGGATTGAGTCGTACTTGTCGCACTCCAAAAGGTACTTTTCGGGGTCATTTATCTTGACTTTTTGCTGCAGCTCGCATAAAGTTGGTGATGAACGGAGGTCAAAGAAGCTATGATTCTCTACAATGGCCCGCAAAATTACACCAAGAAACGCACCCTGACTTGACTTGATATCGATTGAGCTAGTTGGGTGCCCGTCGCAGGTAAGGCATTCACTACGAACTTCCTTCTTCATCTGCGTAACATTGGTATGGATTCTACCGAAACGGTCCTTCTTCACGAACAGGGCGGTATTGCTTTTCCCTATCTGGTTAAAGCGCTCGACCTTCTTCATTTCAAGACGCATCTTCTTGGGTGTCATCTTCCCGGAATCCACCATTTCCCGCAAGAGCATTTCTGCCCTATCTTCCTCTATGGCGAAATGGGTCAGCTCATCATGACACTTCCTGATTCGAGGGTCTTCAAGCTGATGTGTCTTCACATCAGCCGCACAGAGCTCAAGCCGCTTGAGGAAAGGCTTGGACTTAATCATATAAGGACGCGTCCTGCCGAACTTCTTCATCGTCCCCGTCGTATCCGACATCCGGAACTCACGGGTAAAACAGTATTTGTCCCAATAGGACGCATACGGCTTGCAGAACCAGAATGCCTTGCTCTTTCCGGGACTCGATTTTGTCCCCACAAGGTATGTACGGCTTCTACCGATGAAGCCCCAACTTTCGAGGTCCTCGATGATTCTGTTATAGTCATTGCCTATAGCGTTTCGGAGATATAGGGAATGCAGATTACAGTGCCAAGTGTTGATATCTACCGTGTTTCCCGCCATTCGGGAATCGTGGTAGACCCGCCTAAGCTGTCGGGAAACTAAGTGAAGTACGAAAAGATACTTCTCCCTATTACGTACACAGCCGGGATGCTTCTCAAGCTTCTGCTTGAGAGGGGTCATCACGACCTCCGGAATGCGGATTTTGTACTCAAATTTGGGTAGCATGTCCTTAAAATTAGTCAACCGAACGCCTTCTGGCAGGAGTTTATTTCAAAATTGCGGACCCCATTGGTCCTTTCTATTCAAATAATAGCAAAAACTTACTTTCTTGGTGCATAGGGCTTACGCCATGTGATGGCCGATGCCATAAGCAACATCAGGTACTATAAATATGTTTCAGGATTGAGGGTGGTTTAGGTGCTAATCCCAGGTTCCCCTGAGGATTCCCCCATGATGCAATAATGGATACAGAGTATCAAGTACTATAAATATGTTTCATGATTTGAAACACAAATTCAAGCTATCGGAGGGGCTCGGAACGGCCTAAAGTCGGGGCTCCCGGGTTGCCCCCGGGGCCAATTTTAATTATATTCCATAATATGGAACCTATGGATATTCGGAGGCTGACGGCCTCCAAGCTAGAGCTGTGCCCAGCGCGGGATTTCTTCGCCGGTATTACCCGGTGGTGTACCGAGTTTTCCATTATGCGACCGGCTACGATGAGTTTCCAGTATGGGAATAAGGGGAGCATCATTGTCACACCGTATGGTGAGCCGTTGGAACTCGCCGATACCGTCACTGACCCGGAAAGGTTTAGGAAAGCCCTGTCGATGGCGGTGTTCGAGTATGTCGGCCAGTGTAACCGGGTGATTGCGAGGCTTCCGTATATGCCAAACCAGCGATACAATATGTACCGGGGTGCAGGTGAGCCTAGCAGGCCCGGTCAGGTGTATCGAGTAGTTCTCTGGACGGGGATAGGCGATGCCGGGGAATACAAGTTCTACTTCCTGCCTGAACGGGAAGCTGACCGCAAGACGATGGGTGCCGACAACGCCCCGAAGGTAGCCTATATGGTTCCCGAATGGGTCTACAATGACCAGGCCGGGGTCGGGAGGGGATAATGGGAGTCGCTCCGTTCAAGGTAGTATTCGACAATGTTGATGGCGTTCTAGGCAAGATGTATGTCCAGTGCTCGGATGTGTATACCCGTAAGACCGTGTTTGCGTTTGTGCTCGACACGATGACTTACCACAGCAAGGAAAAGGAGCGCACATGGGAAGGCCAGTTCGGGTACCACGATTGTATCGAGAAGTTCTTCAACGGGGTGGAGCATACCTTGCCGATTGGGCTTATACCCCGAGTCAAGAATTACCTTAAGGAAACGTTTGGCGAAAATGCCCATATCGGGATTACTGACTCCATCCGGCAGATGTTTTCGCCGCCATTCGGGAAGATTACCAGTGAGACCGTGCAGAAGTATGCCGACTCGCTCGGAATGTGGAGAAAGGCGGCGTATCTTAGGGATTTGGGTAAGGCTAATGCCGCGATTGCCCGCGGGGAAAGTGTGGAGGTTCCGGACAAGTCTAAGTATGGCCTCAAGCTGTTCGACCACCAGGAGCAGATTGTGCTCGAGGCGCTCAACCGCCGACGGATATCCCTGCTGGCCTGTACGAGTTCGGGCAAGTCGCTTTCGATGATGGTTATTGCCCGGTACCTTGTCGACCGGGAGAACCGGAAGGTATTGGTGGTCGTTCCGAACGCCGCGCTGGTGCAGCAGTTGTTCCGAAACTTTGCCGAGGACTATGGATGGGAGGAGGCTGGGGAACATTGCATCAGGATGTATGCCAACTCACCGGACAAGCTAAAGAAGAAGCAGAAGGATGAGTTGAAGCGCCTCAAGCTTGGCGAAGAGGCGATGCTGAAGGATATCACCATTTCTACCTGGCAGTCCCTCAGGACGAAGCCGGACGCCTTCTTTAAGGTGTTTACTGCGGTGATGGTGGATGAGGCGCATACGGCAAAGGGTAAGGAACTCCGCGATATTCTCGCCAAGTGTACCAACGCCAACAATCTAAAGGTAGGCTTTTCCGGGACTCTCCCGGATGCCGAGCTTACCGCCGAGATTACTTCGTCTCCCAGGCTCCGTGCGATGCTTGGTGATGTACTCCCGGGTCAGCAGATGGATGAGAGTGAAGTACGAAAAGCTGACTTGAGCAAGTATATCGACGCTGGCTTTATCGAGGGGGGTATCGGTCCCCGTAAGGATATCGTTCACCTGTGGGAGCTTATTGCGAAAGGAATCCTTACCCCTGTCAAGGTGAAGGCTATATTCATTCCGTATCCCCAGTCGGTGCGTCCAAGTATATGTTCGGCGAAGTGCCACTATGATACCGAGCGGGATATCGTGGTCGGCAACAGTTCTCGGAAGGATGTTATCGGCAGTATGTTCGACAACGGGTATGTCACTGCTGAACAGAACACGGTAATCCTCTACAACTTCAAGGAGAACATGTATTCTCTGCTGGAGCACCTGAAGGTGAAGCATCCTGAGTTCACTTATCATGTAGTCGAGGGCGATGTCGATGTAGACGACCGAGACGATATCAGCGTGAAGCTTGAGGACGGTGTTGGTAATGTACTGATTGCCACTTATCAGTGCCTCCGGCAGGGCGTGAACATAACCTTGCTCCATAACCTCATTATGGCTGAGCCGGTAAAGTCCCCGTATACCGTGATGCAGTCCATCGGCCGCATTGTTCGCAAGAACTCGACCAAAACTAGTGCGACCGTGTATGACCTCGTTGATGATGCGTCGTATTACACGAGTCCGTACGGGGGAGGCCCGGGTAGACTCAAGCTCAACTATATGATGAAGCATTTCTATATTCGGGCGGGCTATTACGAGAAGGAGAAAATTCCCATTGAGGAAGAACACTTGGATGGTATATACGAGGCGCAGGTGACACCGGACGATGTTAAGCAGCGCCGCGATGCTGCTATCAAGAAAGCGCAGGAGAATATGGCCAAGCGTCGTTCTCAGCAGCACTTCAGCGCGATTCAGCAGTTCGGGCCCCGTACGATGTTCACAAAATAGTGGGCAGGAAGATGCCACCCTTTAGGGTGGCTTAGGAATGCCCACGAGAACACTTTGGGAACACTTTCTTGGTTTCTTGCAGAGAAATGAGTACAAAACGGTTGCAATTAGCACTGTACTTTTATAAACTTTAAGCTGAACACGGGTGAAAGTATGTGTACGATAACTTACGATAACTTATAATGCAGAGCTCCGCTTCAAGGATAGAGCAGACCAAGAATACTGGTCTAGTCTTCTTGGAACGGCTAGACTCGCATACAATGAGTGTGCCAACATACTAGATTCCAACAAGATACACCTGGACTTGAAGTCCGTACACAATGCGGTGTACTATATATTACGGGAAGACTTTCCGACAATACCATCCCAAGGTATCATCAAAATATATAAGGAGTGCATATCAGCATTCCGTTCAATCAACTCCAATGGACATATAGAACACAAGATTCCGACCAAGAAGAACCTGTCTATGCGGTTGGACAAGCGGCTCTACTCCAAAATGAGTATTGATGGAATATCGCTTTGCTCGGAGAAATCCAATCGTAGGGCAGTTGCCGAAATAGTCAAGTTTCCCCGACTGGTTGATTTGTTCAAGAAATTTCCGACCCAGGACCCACTCATCTTCAAGCGAGACGGCAAGTTCTACTTGTCCATTCCGTTTGATGCACCAGAAATTCCAGTACAGAACGACACCTGCATCGGCGTAGACTTGGGAGAGCGTAGGTTTGCGATTACCTCGGATGGCATCATGTTCAACGACAAGGAATACAATGCCCGTAGGCGTAAACTCCGCTACTTGAAGCGTTGCTTACAGAAGAAGGGAACCAAGTCTGCTAGACGGCATAAACGCAACTTATCAGTTAAGGAAATGAACCAGTCCACAGATATGTGCTATAAAGTTGCTAATGCAATTATTGAAATCACGGTGGATAGCTTCATCGTCCTAGAAGATTTAAGCAATATCAAGAAGAATACTTCCAAGTCCAAGGAAGGGTTCAAGAAGAAAAATCATAACCGTAGAATTGGGCAGGTTCCGTTCTACAAATTCAAACAAATCTTGTCATACAAGGCACTACTCAATGGAAAACGGGTAGAAACAGTTTCTCCGTTTATGACAAGCCAAACCGACTGCACGACAGGCAAGAAAGACGGAACACGCAAGAACCGAAGATTCTATTGCAAGAATGGTACCGTCCTTGATGCCGACTGGAATGGTGCAGTCAATATCGCTCAAAAGAGCAAACATCCTTTCTCGTTCAAGATGCCGCTAGACGGTACTCTGAAAACCTGGAAGGCAGGGTGCAAGTCAACCACCCAATCGTGTATCAGTCTCCCTCTGGAAACACCGGGAGCCGTACAAGCTCACCGCCTTTAGTCGGTGGGTAGTTGACCCGTTAGATTTTTGCTATATTTGCTGATATGAAACAGAGCTTATTTACGAAGTACTTGAATGACCTGCTCAATGTCGAGCAGTTTGCTGGTAAGGATTTTTGCCAGAACGGCTTGCTGGTCGATGCGACTGGAGACCCCGACCATAATATTGAGAAGGTTGTTACCGGCGTCAGCCTTAGGGATGCCTTGATTGAAAAGGCTATCGAGGCCAAGGCGGATGCTATCGTGGTGCATCACCCGAATGGTTTCTGGAATTCTATCAAGGACCATCGGCTTGTCGACCGCCACGGCAATTATATGCGAAAGCTCATAAAGGCCGGAATCAGCCTGTACGGTTACCACTTGCCGCTTGATTTCCACGATACTATCGGGAATAATGCGGTCATTGCCGCCTTGCTGAAAATGCAGGTCGCGTCTCGGTTCGGCTATGCCGACATAGGCGTTATCGGAAAGTGCAAGATTACCAAGGCTCGTCTCGAGTCGGTATTTCCTAAGGGCGTTATTATTGTCGGTACGCTCGACCCTAATGCCCGATACGATGTCGCTGTTTGCAGTGGCGCCGGTGGTTCCGAAATCGAGGAATTTGGAATTGGGAAGAAGCCGTGTGATGTATTCATTACGGGCGAAGTCCACGAATCTACGGTAATATATGCTCAGGAAAATAACATTACATTGGTAATTGCCGGGCACCACCGTAGCGAAGTTTTCGGGGTACGGGCGCTTGCTGACTTGTTTAACAGAACGCGCGGCATTCGCCGTGGAACTTTTATTGATATAGACAACCCCATTTAGGAGGAAGTATAATATGGCAAATCTTAAGATTCAAGTTAAGTATCTTAACGAAACGGTAAATAGAATCGGCTTCGACGCTGAAGGCAAAGGGGATTGGATTGACCTCTACGCTGCTGAAGCAGTCGAATTGAAGGCTGGGGAACATAAGCTGGTTCATCTCGGGGTGGCGATGAAGCTACCGGATGATTATGAAGCTATCCTCGCCGAACGTAGTTCTACATTTAAGAATTACGGCGTTCTCCAGACCAATGCTATCGGTGTTATCGATAACAGTTACAGCGGTCCGGAAGACTGGTGGAAGTTGTCGGTCTATGCTACCCGCGATGTGACTATCCCGGCTGGCGCAAAGATTGCTCAGTTCCGAATCCAGAAGCGTCAGGGGCGCGATATCGAAATTGCCGAAGTTGCTGACCTTGAAGGCAAGAACCGTGGTGGTTTTGGTTCTACCGGTAAGTAATTCAACAATTTGGTGCATTGGAAAGGGGCGCGTACTAGTTACGCGCCCTTTTTGATATGGTGAACTACGCACCGCCTAGAGGCAATGAGCTTCGCGTTAGTCCCGAATGGATGCCCGCGCCTTTAACCCCGATTTCCCCGAGGCGAGTACCTTGCGATACACTAATAGTTTATAAATTTTTACCCAATGTGTCAAGGGGCTTTCATATCACCGCCTAAAGATGGTGAGTTTTCCGCCTATACTCTATAAACTAGTCGATATGAATACGCTAGCTAATATCATCCTCGAATCTCATCTTGGCACCCGTATGCAGAACCTGCTGTACGAGGCCTGTTGCATTTTGGAAGCAACCAATATCAACAAGGACTACTTGTTGCATGTTGCCGGCTCGCCCGAGAAACTGGCTGATGCGAAAACCAAGGTCAACGAGGCTTGGGCGAATGCTTCCTTGGCAAATATTATTCCGGCGAAGCTGAACCAGAAGGTTCTTAATTTTACCTACCTGATGGAATTGTTGCAGCCCGGGTTTACCGATGGTGAGTATATTGCCCAGATTCACGATTTGGCTATCCAGCGTAGTCTGGAGCAGCGTTTTATTAACAAGGTTAATTCCGATACCGTACCTGAGCAGGCTAAGGCAATCCTTTATTCGGCAAACGCCGATGCGGTGCAGGCTGCCAAGACATATCCTGAGCTTACTCCGGAGCAGGAGAGGATATGGAATCGCGTGAAGGTTTACCATGAGTTTCCCGATGGGTTCCGGTGGGTCTATGCCGTGGATGATAATGGTTGCAAGATTGGGTATATACCGTCTGCAATTACTGCGATTACGATGCATCATTGCGGTAACGAACCGTCCAAGAAGGAAGGAAATGAATATTGGGAATTGCGCGATGCTCGAGGTAAGGCTTATTTGACTGTTATCTTGAACGATGACGGGGGCATCGAGGAGTCCAAGTCTTGGGGAAACCAGCTTAACAAGTATACGGATATGATTCGGCCGCATGTAAAATGGTTGCTGAAGGACCGTCAGGTAACTGGCGTAGGTGACCGGTACAATGTCGGCTATGCACCCGATAGGAACTTTGGTGTTAAGGATTTCGTCGGAAAGGATGATGAATTCGTTGACTATGTGGTTGAAAATAAGCCTCAGCTCATTGGTAAGGCGGAAGCCCGTGTGTTGTTCTTGAAGGGTGCGATAGACAGCGGTGTGCTTTCTGTGCAGGATTTGAAGAATGCTTATGCGGAAGGAATGACTATCTCCGATTTGGAGGATATGGTTCCCGCATTGTCTGAATATGAGGAGCAAGCAAGGTTTAAGCTACCTACTGACGAAAAGGGCTGCTCTGCTGGTTCAATATTTGGATTTAACTCATTTGCTGTATTGTGTGCCGCGTGTGGGGGGAACCCGTTTAATAAAGAGGAACTTATATCCCTGATTATGGAGGATAAGATAAGCCTTGAAGTATTTGCGAACTATGATGTTCATTTGTTGACCGATGATATCCAGGCGGCTTTTGTTAAGGCTAACCCCACTCATAACTTAAATGTCTTGCAGGAAATCGCGGCACAGGTTGCAAGTTTCACAATTTCTCCTACGACTATTGATGCTTTGTTTCCTGAAGCGAACGAGAATAGCAGCAAGGTAAATCTAGGTAATCGGTTGTATACTCTTTTGCGTTATGTGGAACAAGGTAATCCGCCGTCGAAGATGTATAAATATGCGGAGCGTTTATTTTTGACAGAACCTTCCATTCGTGTATTGGAAGATGTTATTCGGAGTTCGGCTTACGAATATGGGTGGAATTTGGATTCTGTCGGGTGCTTGCAGCGATGCATTAACATACTTCGTATTCACGATATCCCAAACCGTGTGGCCATTGTTACTCATTTAGCGGAAATCTTTAGTTCGGGTGACTTGGATAGCTTTAATGTTAATTCGAGCCATGTAGCTGAAATGGTGGCATCATTTGATTTAATAGATAACGAAGAATTGATTAGTGGGCTTGGACGAGGATTGAGCACGGATGTTTTGCTTATGGCGTTGACCGGATTGAGCGATAATACTGAATATGATGTTATACAGCATATGATTCATGTTATCGAGCGGATGAAAGGCCCTGAGTTCTTGCAGCAGCCGGAGATTTTAGGGAAGTTGACTGATTTTCGCCTAACTTGGGCTTTGATAAATATACATCCGGATAGCGAGGGTAGTGAGGATATTGCGATTAAAACTGCCAATCGCTGTTGTGCTATACTTTCATCAGGCCATAGTTCAAGCGACTTGAAAGGTTCGGCAAGAAGTATTCTCCTGCAGACTATGGGAAAGTTCCCCTCGATTATACCGGCGGTGTATGAAGAAGAAAAGGGTGACTTTATAAAGGCTATTGAAGCTGTAATGTCAAAGGAGAACTCCAAGGAAATAAAATCGGCTGGACTGTCTGAGCCGATGGTGGAAACTATAATCGATGCAATTGCAGGTATGGTCGAAATAAATACTGACCGCGACCGGAGCTGGGATTATGGGAACTCCCGGGAGATGTGTTGCGACGACTGGGAAAGGCTAGGAAAGTCATTGTGCTATATGGCAAGGCTGTACAGCATTCACCCAAAGGTACTTTGCGCGAAATGTCAGGAACGCTTGCCGGCTATGATAGAGTACAGGTGTAATGTTCCCGGCGCGTGGGATTTTTGTGAGGTTCCGTTTGAACAATGGGAAGCTGCATTTAGGAAATGGGGGTACAGATTCCTGCGCTATTATGTTCTCCTTATGCCAGATGACCAGTTTAACGAAAGTAAGTTCATTAGTGACTTCGTTGTGAATAAGTTGGCTAATGCTGATGAAGCAAATGGTGATATTGTTGATGCGATTGAAAGAATGCGGAGTGGGATTGGACCCGGGAAGATGAGCCGCATCGCAAAGGTTATGTCATATAAGATTGTCCACAATGAATTGCCGATGGATGAACAGCGGTTCAATGCGCTGTATCGGTTGCGTATGATTAATTCTGATGCTTATCGTGCATATATGAGCCGTATAAAGGAAGCTACTGGTTCCGACATTACGATTTCTTCGCTTGAAGATGCTGAAAACACGAACCGTATGATAAAGAGCATGACCAAGTACGACCGGATGCCGGATATTGTGTCGACAACAGTAAAATATCTGCTTGACTATATTTATGAACATCTCGGCGACGGAAGGCATACTTGGAGAGTTGACGAAGAGGCATACGAATATGTCGATGTCCTTGACTCCATAATGGGCAAGATTCTTTCTAAGTATAAGACCGGAATGGTTCCTTATACTATCAAGCGTCTATTCGATGATGGTTCCTTTGCGCGCATCGATGGTTTCAAGAAGGCTAACTGGGATGCTTGTAATACCCCGGGAAAGCCGTTGTCGAAATTTAAGTGCGATGCCGACGGTATTATGGAGGAGATTGCCGGTCAAATGCATGCTGTCCGCGATACTGTGGAAGAGATTGCGGCAAAGCCAATTAAGAAGCCGAGCGCCAAAAAGCGGGCTGTTAAGGCAACTCCTGTACCTAATTAGTTATTTTTTCGCTATATTTGTGATATGGCAAAAAAGAGTAACAGGGCTGCTAAGGCGTTCAAGACGTTGACCTCGGAGCCGCCGGTCACAAGTTACCCGTACAACAATAACAGGGTAATGATAGTTGACTGGGCCTCCCTGTCCTATCATATGTTTTATTCAATAGGTTCGGATAAAAACCGTGCCAAGTACGGTTTGATGAGTTCCGAGGGTGAAATTGAACTGTGGCGTACCAAGATGGTCACTAAGTTGATGGATTATGTCGCCCTGTTCAACCCGAAGCACATCATTTTTGCCCTAGAAGGCAAGGCCGCTTGGCGAAAGAAGTTTGTCGAGCGTTACTACGACGAGCATGCGGTAATTTACTGGAACTCGAGTGAGTATTATGTGCAGGCGGACAACTACCTCTACATGGTACAGAAGGCTACGGTAGGCGATGGGTATGCCATTACCAAGCTGAAGGCGTCAGACCGTCTGAAACTCGGGGAACTTTCCCACAAGTTACTTGGAAAGATGCCCCAGAAGCAGCACGATATGTTCTGGAAGCTGAAGCTGCCGAAGGGTCAGCCAGTGCTGCCATCCTACAAGGGTCACCGCGCGTCGAAACCATGGACTTTTTTCACTGATAAGAAGGTATGGGCTGAGTATCGTGAGCAGTTTGCTCAGGAACTTGCCCCCTTGTTCCGCGCCCGCGCCATCCAGTGTCTCCATGCTGAAGGTGACGATATCATCTATGCGGCCGCAACACAGCTTGCTGTGGAGAGCGATGATATCATTGTCATCACGAAAGACTCGGACATGACGCAGATTAAGTACTCCAATGTTAAGATTTTCAATCACCAGACCGATACATTCTCTACGCTGGATGACCCGGAGAAATATCTTGACCTTAAGGTCTTGATGGGGGATAGCTCCGATAACATCAACGGTATGGCGTTTGTCAACCCGAAGGATGGGTCATTTGCCGAAAAGCGGAATACCCAGCTTTCTGATGTAGGCGCGGCAGACCTCCTTGCAAACTGCCCGAATGTCTACGAGGCTGCGAAGAAGTACGGTTGGGATGACCAGTATATGAGGAACCGTACGCTCATCGACCTTTCCCGGGTTCCCCCTGATGTGACACAGGAAATCGATATACAGATGGACTTGACGCGCGAGCCTGACTTCGTTGCCGGATTCGAACGCCTGGAATTCTGGAATATCCCCGAGCGCATCCAGTCGACCTACCGGATTATGCAGACGAGCGGGTTTTTCGCACTGAATAATGTCAATACGACGAATATTTTGGACATCGCCGCATACAACAAGCAGAAGGAGGAATCCGCCCATGTACCTCTTGAAGTGGTTGATTCGGTGGCTACGGCGGAGAATTTCGGCCTCGAAGACGACCTTGATGTGAATTTCTGATATAGTTTCCTCGGTAAAGAGGAATTTCTATGCAGAGAAATACTAGACTAGCAGTCAATTGTTTGTTACAGGTGAAGGACGGGAACCGTCTGGATGTCGAGGAATGGTTGAAGTACCATATCGCCCTCGGCTTTGACACAATCTTCGTATGCGATTCCGGGAACCATACCTGGCTCGAGGAAGTATGCGAAAAGCTCAAGGACAATGTAGTTCTTGCTCCCCGGAGCGAAAACTGGAAGTACAAGAGCGAAATTATCCGTGACTATGTGTCCCGCCGTGAATATGAGGAATGGTGCATCTGTATGGATGAGCATGACTTCCTCTGGATTTCCCCGGGAAAAGCAAAGTCCATTCTCCAGTATGTTGAAAGCATCCCGAATTATCTCGCCGCGGTTACTTTCTATGTCAAGCATCTTTCTTCCAAGCAGCCGATGAGTTACCGTGTAGGTACGCAGATTGACTGCTTTACGCATGCCCGCCGTGAACCGGAAGGCTTTTTGCCGAAATACAACTGCTTGCCGAATGACGGCGTGACCTTGTTCCGCGTGAGCAACCAGTCGATGCCGTTGCGCGACCCGGTGACTCCGGTGTTGACTAACCGTTGGGGCGACTCCGAGTTCCGCCAGATGACCCCGAAGCGTTTCGCCGAGGAAACGACCACAAAGGTATTCCGCCCGACTGCGTATTCTGTCCGTATCTACCGGTACGGGATTCGCTCCGGTGTCGAAGTCGGTTTTGATGACAAGAAGGTCCCGGTCGGATTCGATATTGTTGACCTCAGCATGCAGAAGGCCCGCGACCAGTACTGCCATATCCCTGTTAATCCCGAAACAGAAACATTGTTTGCCAAGTCCGAGCCTCCGCAGGAACTCGCCGAAGCGGCACCTGTTCAGGTTGAATCCCAGGGGCTTCCGGCTGTAAAGACGCCGACCCCGGAAGAATACGAGGCTTTGGCTCTTCCGATTAGCCGTTCGACAATCGACAAGTTGATTTTCAAGGGCCAGTTCTTCGATGACATTCTCAAGCATGTGTCCCTCAGGAGCAAGGAATTCGACCGTGGTTTGCTTGAACGCGCATTCCAGGAAGAACGCCGGGCAATCATCGCATCTTCCTCTTTGTATACGGAAATGCAGGAACTGTACGACCAGGGCAAGACCGATGACGAGGTTAAGCGTACCTTGATGATTACCAGTGATGCCACATTTGAGCGTATGCGTCGTGCATTGCCGGTACTTGACATCGAAACCCAGTACAGTGCAGCCAATCAGGAAGTTGTCGGCTCCGATGTGGTATCTCCGGTACAGGTAGCCCCTGTTCAGGCTCAGCCGGAAAGCGCACCGGTGACACTCGCCGCTCCTAAGGTCGTCAAGACTAGCAAGAAGACGGCTGCCGTCGCAACGCCTGATGTTCAGGAAGAAGGTACGGAAGATATGCCGGATGCCGGATTGGTTGATGAATTCGAGAAATCCGAGGCTGTCGCCGTCCCGACGGCTGAGGAACTTGCTGCCCGTGAGGAAGCCGTGAAGACGGTTGACAATAAGCGGAAGAACAAGGGTTCCAAGAAAGGCTCCAAGAAGGGTTCCAAGAAGTCGGCTGTTGTCGCCGTAGAATCCGATGATGTTGATGTGTCCGATATCGAAGTCGGTATGGTCGCCAGTGATGAACCGGAAGGCGCCGTTGCGCCGCCACCTCCGGTAGCTGAACCGGAAACTGAACCTGTGACCGACGATGAACTCAACCAGGCCTTTGCCGGCTTGGAAGATACCGGCGACGACAATGTTCTTGCCGATGTGTCCATCGATGCCGTAATCGGAAACAACAAGTAGTGCTTATACGCATATTCTACAGAAAGTCGGACGTGCTCGTCCGGCTTTTTGCTATATTTAGTATATGAATAATCTTACATTGAAGAGCTGTGTCTTTAACAACTTCATGTCCTACGGGAACAATGTAAATGAGTTTACATTCCCTCGTGGCGTGATTTTGATGACTGCGGATAATGGAAGCGGTAAGTCTACAGTTATCGAGGCTATTTCTTATGCCTTGTTTGGTGAATCTTACCGTGGCGGCAACAAGGGAGACCTTCGTAATACCCGAAATACCGAAGGTACTCTCCGCGTAATGCTGGAATTTGATTGCGAGCGGGTTCCGGGCGAAGTAGAATCTTACCGTGTTACTAGGACTATTGCCCCGAAGGGTAGCGGACGGTTTGATGTTGATAAGTTTGAGGGGGAACGGTGGGTTCCCCAGAACAAGCGCGCCGGGTATGCCCAGAGGGATTTCGAGGAGAATATTCTTGGGTTCAATATGGTATTGTTCAAGAATACCATATCGATGAATACTCAGGAAAGTATCCCGTTCATGGAAATGAAGACGGCGGCCCGCCGTGAACTTCTTGAATCCATCATTATGTGCAACCACAAGCCTTGGAAGGAAGAGACTACCCGACGGGCATCGGCGGCTGCTATGGCATTCGACTTGGCGGCGAACGATATCGAGCGCTTCAATGGCGAACGCGGTCGTCTTGTGGATTTGCTCAAGACGATGAAGGAAGAGCAGGTTACTGCTATCGAGAATCTCAAGGCCGATATTCAGCAAAGAAAGGAATCGCTTGGTACGATTGCCGAGCGGATTCAGACACGCCGAAATGAATGCTCGACAATCGAACAGGGTATCACCGCTAAGCTGAACGAGATTGCTTCGCTCCGTGCACAACTCGATAATGCAAAGGTAGCTTCCGCTGCCGCCAAGTCAAAGTTTGACTCTGCGAACGCCGAGCTTGTGCAGAAGGCGACGGTTGTCCAGTCGTATGCTGACGAGTGTAATAAGGAATCCGGAATAGATAAAGAAATCCGGTCTATCCAGAATGCTTGCTCGGAAATCAATATCCTTGCACAGTACCAGCAACAGCTGACTGCTGCCGAGGCGAAGTATTCCGAGGTTCTCGCTGAATACGAGAAGCTCGGCGTGGCTTCCCTCAATATGACGGTTGCTAATCTCAAGGCCGCTATTGATGGGATGACCAATCAGATTCATTCCCATGAGACTCGCCGTAGTGTTTTGGCCAGTGAAATTAAACGGTGGGGCGATGAACGCGAGCGAGTTAAGCAGGAAGGTCTGTCTTTGGTACCGGGTAAGCTTTGCCCGACTTGCGGAAAACCGTATACCAAGGAGGACATGGAACCTCATAAGGTCGAGTTGCGTCGTCAGTGGAGTGAACTGAACAAAAAGGTTGAGGCTTGCCAGACTGAAGACAAGGACATCGAGTTAAAGATTGCCGACTTGCTCCTTGAAAGAGCTAGGCAGGACGCCGACCTTGCAAAGGTGAACGAGGCGCTCGACGCTGCCGCTAAGTACAATGAAGCGTATGTTGCCCCGGCAAAGGCCGCCGTTGATAATTTCAATCAGTCCATCGCCGCATCCGAGAAGAAGATTTCCGATACCGGAATTAACCCGGCCGAGTTCTCTTCCCGTCTCAATACGCTCAATGCTGAAAAGGCTCGCTTGCAGGAAGTCCGTGCAAAGTGGCAGGCTTCTTCTGCAGACTACCAGACCACATCCCAGGGTGTCGCGGCAATACAGTTTGAATACAATAACGCTGTAAATGCCGAGACTAATCTTGGTTCCAAGATTGCTTTGGAGGAGAAGTCCGTCGAAAATGACCGTAAGTCGCTTGAGGATAAACAACAGCGCATTCAGGATGACGAGCAGGAAATCGTTCGGGTTAACGAAAGTATCGCCAAGGATGAAGCTACGGTTGCCGCCGGTGTGACTAAGGAATCTGCTGCCGGTATGGCTAAGGTGGAACAGCAGATAAAGGATGTCGATGATAGTATCGCTGACGCTGAACGTCGGAAGCATGAGGCGAGTGACGATAAGCTTGCCTATGATTATATTGGTAAGGACATGTTTGCTGATGATGGTCTGAAGGAAATGATATTCAGCCAGTTCGTCCCGGAATTTAACAAGAGTGTCGAGATGAACATCCGCAAGATGAACTTGCCGTATACGGTCATCTTCAATACGGATATGTCGTTCCATTACCAGGCTGAACCCGGCTATGCACCGACTTACGATATGCTATCCCAGGGTCAGAAGCGCAAGCTTGGATTTGCTATCTTGATGGCATTCCGTGATTTCGTGTCCTTGGTCGGCAACTTCCGTATCAACTTCCTCTCGATGGACGAAGTTCTTGATATTTCTACTGACGATGCCGGTATGCGCGATATGCTCGATATCGTTCGCGATATGAATGAGGATATTGGCTGTACTCTTGTGATTACTCACAGGGGAAGCGTCGTCGCTGACAAGTTCGACTACCGCATAGTAGTGCAGAACGATGGCATGTACTCAACACTAGGAGAATTGGAGAAACTATGAGTATAAAGCAAGTTATCAATCCGCTGCCGATGGGTGGCATCTATGTGATATATTCTGCCGGCGCTATCTTCGAGAAGCCGGGTGAACGCGGAACGATGCATCTTATGGAGCATTTACTTGCTCATCTCTGGGATGACCGCCGGGACCTTTTCATGGAAAAGGCTTTTAGGGCAAACGCCTATACTGCAGATGACCTTCTTGTTTGCCATCTTACTGGCCCGGCTGATGACCTTGAAAAGTATGCGAAGGAATTCGTGCGCCTTATCACGGGTGGTCACGAACGCATTACCGAACCAATGTTCGATAATGAAAAGTCTACAGTACTTAATGAATATAGTGATGTGTTCGCTGACCCGATGCGTGGTGCTTTGCATAACGGATTCCGCAAGGCATACGGCATGTATACCGCTATCGGTGAAAAGAAGGATATCGAAGCCTTTACTTACGACAAATTTGCCGGTTATTACAAGGACCATTTCTCTGTACCTAACCTTGTGGTGTGGGTTGGTCCGCACGAAATTGACCTCGATGGTATCGTTACCGAAGCTCCGAAGTTCACCGCCGTTAGCGATGCGACTGATTTCGTTGAAAATCGTGATATTCCTACTGAGCCGGCTCCTATTATTGACAAGGTGATGGTGAACTGCTTCAGCAAGAAGGTGATTGCGAACGAAGACGCCAATGCCATGCTTCTTGCGACGCTGGCTTTGGGGAAGGGCTTGAATTCTCCGTTGTATCAGGAAATTCGCGAAAAACGCGGTCTTTCATATTACAGCTTTGCTGAATGTGAACGCATCGCGCAGAAGGCAACTGCATTCTTCTGTTCCGGTACCGATAAGCAGCGTATCGTCAAGAATCCGGATGGAACGGAAACGATAATCGATTGCCCGAAAGAACTTATCGGCGTCTACCATGATGTGTTCTCTAATATCGATAAGTATCTTACTAAGGAACGCTATGACTTGTCCATCAGTTTCTTGAAGAACCATCAAAAAGAAGAAGAAGCACTTCGCTTTATGAACTACGAAGACTTCGTTATCGACGAATTCAACTATGCGATTGACCCCCGCAAGGCAATCGAAGTTACCTATGAGCAGGTTCTCGAGGTCGCTCATAAGTATCTCGACGATGAAAACATGTTCTTCTATGTAGTGTAGTCTTTGCGGAAAGTTGGACCTGTGGAAGGGGCGGCTGGTGCAGCGATGCGCCGGCCGTTTTTCGTTGTTGGAAGTAGTTTCATAGGGTGCCGCTACATAAACTACCGAATTGCGAGGTGCTATATGGCCGAAGGATATGATTTCGAGAAATATTATGTGAACGAGAAGGTGAAGACCGAGGCGGCTATCAACCGTACCGGGGTAATCCTGCAGAATACTACCGAGCCTTCGGAAATTGCGACGAACAATGTCGTTTACTATGTAGCCTCCCTCTATGTGAAGAATGTTGGAAGTTCGGAATTTATTCAGCTGACCGGCGAAAACTGGCGGATATGCATTATTGAGGACCCGACTAAAGACGAATCCGAGCGCAGCTATTACTATCTCCGCCCGTGGCATCGGTTGGGGGAGGTAGCTAGCCTTGGAATTTCGGATACTTGGGACCCCAAGGGTTCGCGGGATGCGGTCTTTGAGTCTAACGATGCCGATACAGATTACCAGTATGCCGCCATAAATGATGCGGTTGGCGGAAATCCGGTACCGGTTACCGCTTTCCGGGCAGTATTGTATCCTCGTTATGAAACCGAGGTAAACGAGGCAGAAACCGAGCAGTCCTTTATGTCTACCGGAGTGTCTACTAAGCCGATAAATCAGGATGTCGTCCAGAATCCCAAGCTGATGCGGCTTATGTACGGGGCGCTCGGCCTACAGGGTGGTCGCTGGAAGGGTCTCCGTTGGCTCGAACGGATATGGGATAAAAATGGCGGAATGACGGACAATGCGGTCATACCGTATGACCGGTTTGTCAAGTGCATGAATTACCTTGCCGATGTCTGTAAGGAGAATGATGTCGGGTTCAGTGTTATCTATTATGACCAGACATTTGCCAAGGAAGTTACCGTAGAGGATGCTACCCGTGAGGAATACCGGGCTAATCGGGCCCGCGCTCGAGCCAAGCATAATAACTATAGAATTGCATTGGCAAATGCCGATATTACCCGCACTGATTTACCTACCCGGATGAGTTTTAACGAGGCGTATGGGAGTGGACTATCTAAGTTTCTTACCAAGATGAAGAATGAAGGGTACTTTGAACCTACAGGTAGTGCATTCGGTAATGCTACGGCACTGTTGCCTCCGGTGAAGACTGCCGTGCAGGCATTCTTCTATGACCGGGAAGAACTCGAGACGAATTTCTCTTCCTTGTTCCGTACGGTGATGGAAGGGGTTACCAATATCCCCTATGTCTGGAGATTTGTTGATAAGGATATCAAGACGGCGATTGACAATGCAAAGAACAGGTATCAGGAAACACCGAAATCGTCCGGACGGATGCTGTTCGACTTGGATATTGCAGTTGCCCGTTTGACGAATACGCCCGAAGCCGATAAAGTGCCTTATGCAATTCCACGAGCGATTCAGGAAACCGGCAATGGCGATTCGGGCTATAGCTTAATTGTCGGCATCCCGGGTGAAAGCTCTACCATGCTGACGGCTTGGTCTTCCGATGCGGGACACGATATCTATACCGGCTATAAGAATGGTAACAATTCAAGGGAAAACTTGCGCAGAAAGAACTTTGTCACTACGAGCGCATCCGAAGTGGTGGATTACCTGGTAAATTCCTTTAACGACCAGGTAGATGCCGGGGCGATAACGGCACCTAAAGTCGACAAGATTTCCGCTGTCGATGGAAAAGTTACTATTCCTCAGGAGTTGCAGACTACCAATCCAATATTCTATAGCTGGGCTGCTTATACTGCTGCGTTCATGAATATCATACGATACTACGGTAATAATGGCGAGCAAATTGACGCTACAACCCTATTTGCAAATTGTTTTACTTCCAATGGTATATTCGGAACGAGTAATAATAGCGACTGGTCAAGCCGCTGGTTGGCGGTATCCCTTGGTATCATACCGGAGGCTGTAACTGAATTTAGCGGGGAGTATGACATTATCTCTTGGGAAAACGGGGTGGTTACCGGTAGCAAGGCATACAGCGATATGTTCGAGCCGCAACTGGCTGATATGTGGCGGGACATAACCACATTGCCCTATGAAAGTTTCGGGATGGTGATGGATGCGGTGTCCGCAATGCGCCGTGCGTACAAGCAGATGAATCGCGCGGTAGCTACACGGATTCTGCAGATTGGGCCTGCGCGGGCGTTCAAGGCGGCCATGAAGCTGGATGACCTGTCCGATGATTTCAACGAGTTCGCCGATGTATGCGATAAGCTTGTTTGGTATCAGCGGCTGGTCGAGGAATCGCCGTTCACTAATAAGTCTACAATTCCTGTGGGGAATAACCCGACACTCACTTCTTCGTTCCCGGCGCACTTCATGTTCCCCGTACATATGTATAAGCGTGTGCGCGTGAAGTATAAGAATTTCTGGGGACGCACCCGTCACCGTATGCAGAAGCGGTCGATTGGTGTCAGGTGGGCTGAAGTGACCTTTACCGATGCATCGGTATTCAATGAATATCCGGTGATTAACGATTTCCACGGTGAATCGGTGGGGTATTCCGGTAGTTACAGTATCGACGGGCAGAATATTTTACTGGATGAGCCATTGCCGTCGAAGGTGGTTGATGCAGGCGAGGGAATGGTGCAGTTTGCCTCGTGCAAGGTGCATGTCACAGTAAAGAATGATGTTCTGCTTGAGATGGACGAGGGCGCCGTTATCGCGGATATTCCGGGTGCAATCCAGTCCATCAAGATTCCTCTTCCTCCGTCACAGCCGGATGGTTCTCGGGAATCGGTCGAGATTCAGTACAAGATGCCGGGTCTCCCATATGATTCCGAAATACGCAAGCGCGCTTTTGTCGAGTACGGTTCGCTGAGTCAGGCATCGTACTTCGAGGCGGTGCGAAATACCGGTTCGGATGATGAGAAGCACGAAGGGTGGAAGATTTTTTACCCGTCTTCTGCAGAAATTTCTGCAATGCGCAACGGCATCGGGGTCCACGACAAGGTGGCAATGCTGTTGTCTATCCTGAAACACGAGTTTGGTGATAGCCGGGTCCAACTGACCGAAACCCGTCGTTCTATGGAAGACCAGGAGAACATGTGTACCGGTGGCCCGGAAAGCGCGTTCCTATCTTGGCACAACTATGGACTTGCCGCGCAGATTCTTATCCTCAAGTCGGACGGGAAGACTCCGCTCGAAAAGGATGATGAGGAAGTGAAGCGACTGTCTCAGGTTGCCCGGGCGTTTACCGAGGGTTGCCTTGATGGTAAGTTCGGGCCTCCGTGCAATGTGGTATGGTGTGCCCGTCTTGCCGTGGGACCGTCATTGTTCGACTGGGAGTTTCTCCCGATTGGAGTTGGCCACAAGGATGCCCCGAAGTTCCGCAATATTCTCATTTCGCAGTCCGACCCGGTACATGAACTGGGATATGTCGACGTGGATGGAGGAAATCTTGTAAAGAACACGGTTCCGTCCGGTAATGTCCCGTATGTTCTTGCTTCGTCTCCCGCGTTGGCTTCGGCGGAGAAGCACGGTGGGCACCGGTTCATGAATCCGAGGAATATCAGGAATTTCGAGCATATCGAGGATATCGTACTTTATGACGCTCGTGAATATGTCGACCTAATCAAGCTCAAGATGAACGCTAACGGTACTGCCCGACCGGAATCCGGAAGTATTTACGATTGGAAGGCGCTTAATCCGGTGGCGTGTGAACAGCTTATCCGTTATTACGCGATGGTCGGGAGTATTTCTGCATCGAAGGCTCTGCTTGCTGGCGATTTCGTCGAGCGTTACCTCCCGATAGAGGAACAGTACTACAATTCTAGCCCTGTTGATTATGTCAAGGGTATGCTTGGCGAGAATTATGCCGATGCCCGTATCTGTACTTCACGGGATGGACGGTCTTCATACATTACTTTGAGCGACGGCATTCTGCATGTGAAGTCCTTGGATGCATATCCGAACAATGCGCCAACTCGTCTGGATATTCACAAGCAGCAGAAGGTGGATGCATCCCATGTCACTTGGGGTATATGGGAAGACGGCGTGTTTTATTCGGAAGAAGAACTTGCTGAGATGGGTAGGGAAATCCCGTATATCGATTCCGAAGTGCCGGTAATTGCCGGATATGTCAACGGCGAGGCTACTGAGGGTGAGGCCGTGTACTTGCATCAGGTGGTCGCCGCGAAGATACATAAGCGCTTTGGTGAAATCCGTAAGCTATTCGAGGACTTCGGTGGTGCTCTTATGTACGACCGGGTTGAGGACGGGCCGAATGCGTCTATGGCCGATATGCTGGAAAACGAGTTCGGGCTGATTGCCGCTCAGGACCTCCTCCCGTTCGACGACCTCGACACTATGCTTGACGGGATATTGAGGGATGCCGGAAAGACTACGGGTGTTCTTGGGGAGACCGGGACCATTTACGAAAAGGTCGTGGACAATGCCCAGATATCGGGTTTCCGCTATGCTTCCCTTAAGAAGGAACATCTGCATATCAGGGATTTGCCGACGGCGAACGACGGGAAGACACTGTATGACCTGATTCAGAAGGGTCACGGGTATACAGCGAACGACATCGTATCTCGATAAACTATCGAAAAATGAGTTTAGGAGGCTGTGATGTCCGCCCAGGTCATATTGAAGAAATACACCGGGCTCGATGGCGAGTTCGGTACCGTAGTGAAGAGCCTTGGTATCAAGAGGGTGGATACCGCTGTACCTTCCGTCTATAGTTCCAATAATTTGGGTGGACGCCCGATACCTTCCGATGATGCGAGCGAGGCGAAGTATTACTCCATCTACCGCCCGGATGAACCGGATTGCTGGAACTACTCGATGGAGTGCGTGTTCAAGGTGCACTTGATTAAGGCGCCCGATATCCAGCTCAGTAACCTATGCATCTATCCAATCGGGGAACCTCCGAAGGACCGTTCCAAGGCGCCGCGACTGATGGTCGGCAACTCGATTTCCTATTCTAAGCCGACGAACGCGAAGAGTCTGAAGGCTGTTCATGACATTTGGGATTACAGTAAGGAACACCCGTTCTATCTTACGGTCAATGGCCTCTATGGTCAGGTCGTGAATCCGGCCGAGGGAAAGACTGAGTACACCGTTGAGTACAAGGACTGCGGGTACGGTAATGTCGTCTATCTGGATGGAGAACGCCAGCCGTCCGTTCCTGTTGCAGTCAGGAGCGATGCTTCTGATATCACCATCCGGTTCAAGGACCGTACATTCGCCGCAAAGACGGACGACCCGAAGCGTCGCCTGCTTGATTTTGTCGACCCGATTACTGGTAAGCTGATTGACTCCAAGTATACCCGGGTGATTCGTCAGGCCGACGCGCACGGCGATGGCGGTGCGATTGAGTTGCTCGTGAAGACTTCCGAGTGGAACCTTATGGAGATATTCCCGGGTGGTCTAATCTACAAGATTCAGGCGGACCAGGAATATGACTACGAGGGAAGCGGCTATATGGTCTACTGGCTGAATCTCTATGGGCAGAAGGCCGGGTGGAACGCTGTGTGCGATACCACGATGGCGACTGATGTCAGCTATGTTCCGAACCGTTGGTTTAAGAGCGTATATGATGCGACCGATGGCACGGTAGCCGAAGTTCCGGCAAGCCGTCCGTTCGACAAGGCGGCCGTTTATTCGACCGTCGAGGTGAAGTGTGGCGAAGATGGGATGCCGTGCTTCTATATCAATGGCGTCCGGCGTCCGACCCTTATGTTCGACCTGAACAAGGTGTACCATTTCATTAACAAGGATGGTGACCGCTATCCGTTGCGCTTCATTGGAAATCGGTATGCTCCGCTCGCTAACAATGTCGACGATGTTATCACGGATGGCGTCGTGGTGCTACACGGCGGGACTGCTCTCGAGGAAATCTTCGTGAACCCGGAACTCGTGCTTAAGTCGGGCCGGTGCATCGGTGCATATCAGTGTGTCTGCCATCCGGGTTTGGGCAATGTCGTCTACGAGCACCCGTTGGATATGTGCGGTAACTACAATATGTGCCGTGTTGGTGGCGGTATTTATAATCCGTTGCTTGCCGGCGAGAGTGACTATGTGTATTTGCAGATGCAGGTAAGTGGGCTTTGTGAGCCTGGTTCGGCGGCTCCGGCTTTTGAAATTGGATATGATGAGACATAATTTCCGAGAAAAAACTCGGACGGCTATGTGAACTACGCACAGCATGAAGGCTGCGCGCTTCGCGATAGCCCCGTAGGGGCGCCCGCGCCTTGGACCGCCGTTCCGGCGGCGAGAATTCTTTTACCTTCGGCAAGAATGTTGATGGCGGCGTTGAAGTCCCTGTCGTGGGAAGTGCCGCATTGCGGGCACTTCCACTCCCGGACATTCAAGTCTTTAACAACTTCATTCCTGAAGCCGCAGTAGTGGCAGATTTGCGAGGAAGGGAACCATCGTCCGACACAGACGATGGTCCTTCCATACCATTCAGCCTTGTATTTCAGCATATTCAGGAATATTCCCCATCCGGTGTCGTGCTCGGACTTGGCAAGGTCGCCTTCGGCGACCTGCCTTACATCCAGGTCTTCGACTGCAATCGTTTGGTTCTCGCGAATGAGTCGGGTTGATAGCTTGTGGAGGAAATCCTTGCGTTGGCTAGCAATGTGCTCGTGAAGGCGGGCGATGCGCTTGCGCAGCGCCTCGCGACGGGCAGACTTGCTCTTTTTCTTTGAAAACGCTTTCTGGAGGACCGCTAGGCGGTACTCGGCAAGTTTCATATAGCGCGGGTTGGCGACGGCCTCGCCGTCGCTCGTCACGCAGAAGTCCTTGAATCCGAGGTCGATACCTATGGCATAATCGGATTTTGGGAGCGCCTTCGGCGCTTCCTCCTCGACCAGTATCGAGGCGTAGAACTTTCCGGAACGCGACCGGCTTACGGTCGCGTGCTTGATATCCTTCTCGCTCCAGTCGATATCCTTATAGTTCTTGAACTTGACGAAGCCGATTTTCGGCAGGCGCAGCCTGCCGTTCTCGATTCGGATATTTTCCTTTGTTCGATAAGTGGTATAGGAATCGCGGTCGTGATGTTTGGCTTTAAACTTCGGAAGGCCGACACCATCGGCCTTCCTCTCGAAGAAGTTCTTGAACGCAGCGTTCAGGTTGAGGACTTCGCCCGTTAGGGCGTTGCTATCGACTTCCTTCAAGAACGGAAACTTGGCATAGTAGTCGGTAGGTTTCGTCCGGCACTGTGTGCCGGTAGCCTCATACGACTTCAAACGGGCGTCCAGCATGCAGTTGTACACCTTGCGGCAGCAGCCGAAGGTCTTGCCTAGCAAGACCGCCTGCTGCCGGCTTGGATATAGCCGAATGTTGTATGCCCGTTGAAACATGTCTTAAATATATACTATTCTAGCTGTTTATGGGAGTGGTTTTTTATCTAACTGCCTTAAGGCGATGAGAATTCTTGTGGCTATTATATAAACTTGCTTTCAAATCACCCCGATGGCGGGAATAAAAAAGGATGAATATACCATGGATGCGTCAGTAAAAGGGAATATGAGTGAATCTATTTTTGCTCTCGAAGATTCCAAGGACCTCTTTGAGGCCATCGGCGGCATGAACGATGACCAGAATTTTGGCAACAATGGCGGGCTTCCGCAACCGGACAATACGGAATATGGTGTCGATGACATGCTTACTGTTATTCCGGGAAGCACGGACCCGTATGCTGGACAGTCTGTTACGGCAAAGCAGGAACCGACCGCTGAACAGAAGCGTTTCGTTCTCGACAAGTTTGCCGAACAGATGGAAAAGAACCATTTGAACGAAGTCAACAAGGAAGCTATTGATACCTTGTCGCCTATCGTTCAGGATATGGCAGGCTCTTCTATCAATGTGAACCAGTTCCTCAATGATTTGCAGGACCAGGCTTTCCAGCGCATTAGCGCACAGAATGTTTCTGAAGCTCAGCCGGGTGGCGCTGTTCCGGAAGACGACGGTTTGGCCGGTCAGGGCGATGTTGGCGCACAGCAGCCGGGTGCAATGGCTCCGGTGACTGACCCGACGGCTCTCGGTCCGGGCGCTCAGGAAGCTCCGGGTGGCATTCCGACGGAACCGTCCCTCGATGCCAATGTCGGTGACCCGAATGCTATGGGCGGGCCAGATGGTCTCGGTCTTGATGGCATTACGGATAATACTGACCCTGCCGGTCTTGACAGCTTTGGCGCTGAACCGGGTGCTCCGGCAGGTGGTGACCTCGGTCTTGATGGCATTACGGATAATACTGACACTGCCGGTCTTGACGGCATTGGTGGTCAACCGGGCGCTCCGGCAGGTGGTGACCTCGGTCTTGATGGCATTACGGATAATACTGACACTGCCGGTCTTGACAGCATCGGTGGTGAACCGGGTGCCCCGGCAGGTGGAGACCTCGGTCTTGGAGGCCCCGGTGGTGGAAGCGCTCCTGCCGAAGGCGGCGATGTCGGTTCAGTTGAAGGTGGTGCAAGCGGCAAGGATGATGACATCCTCGGCGGCTCTAACCTCGACAAGATGAGTGATGACTCTTTTGGCGGCGATAGCGCAGATAAGAAGAGCGAAGACAAGGGTCCGAGTACTTCCGAAGATGACGACGATGACGCCGCGTTCGAAGCTGAAATGGCTCAGAAGATGCCGATTCTTGAATCTCTCCGTGAAAAGTACATGGACGATGTTGCTCAGGAACGCGCAAGCGCTGCTCTCTGTGAGTTCGTCCAGCGTCGGCAGATGGAGAAGAAGGCTAAGCTTGAAGCACAGTCAAAGGCTTTTGCTGCTGAACAGGTCAAGTTTGAAGCTGCTGCTGCTACGATGCGTAACGAACTTGGCAGCAAGGTTGGGAGTCTCATTGCTGAAGAGTCCAACAAGCGCGCCGAATCCATTTTGGAAAATGCTTCCCGTGCTTACGCAAATGCACAGAAGCGCAAGGCTGATGCCATGATGGTTCATCCGAAGCCGGTTCAGGTGGAAAGCGCAGCTATTCCTGATTCATTGAAGGCCCAGCTCGAATCCATCTCTAAGGATTACCACGCTACGGTCGCTCGCGAAAACAGCGCAAAGGCCGAAGCCGCCCGCGCAGCTGCTCCGGCTCCGAAGCTCGAATCTCAGCAGGTCGCCCCGAAGGCTGCTCCGAAAGCAATGACGGGCAAGCCGAAGACGATGCTTGAATCCCAGCTCGCTGGAATCTTGGCCAGGCACTAATTAAGATTAACCTCCTATGTTGATAGAGGGAAGGTCGAAAGGCCTTCCCTTTTTCGTCGGTAATATAGTTTCTGGAGGGAAAACTGAATATAAACTCTGAAATAATAAGGAAGTTTGGCTATGGGACATTTCGATGGCAGGCTCAAGGAAGCCATAACAAATGCTGTAGAAAAGGTAAAGGATAAGGTGTTTTACGAATGCCTTAAGGCTCATGGCTTTTATGATGTCGCCGACCCGGACAACGGATTGAAGGACTGGGAAAGGGCGAGTGTTCCTGACTATAATCAGAGCCGTATGACGGCCCTTGCGGAAGCTATAGCTGATATGTTTGCCAACATATTGGGAAACGATGAATACGGCATCTTGACCGTTGCGATGGAAGGTATCGTGAACAAGTTGGACCTCCGTTCTTCCATGACGGCATCCGAAATGGATGTGGTTGGCGGTGCTGTTGGCGGCTTGACATTTGGAGCAAGTGAGGGCGCCCGTCAGTCGATATCTTCTGCGGTCGCTGCCGCGATGGGTGGCAACAAGTTTGACCCCGATGTGATACCTCCGATTTCCTTTGGTCTTAGCGGGCTTCCGTTTTCTCTTTCCAATATCTACAAGCCCGGGATGCTTTCTCCGAATTATGACTTCCTCTATGAATGGGAACCCGAGAAGCACGATGGATTCTATGCGGTCGGAAACGAGTTGTATCTCGGTCCGGGAATCCCAATAGCGCTCGGGGGGACCGCGAAGATTTTGATTTTGCGTTCCGTGTTTGGTGTGCCTAATGTCGACAAGAAATGTCAGCCTGAAGGAGATATTGAGGGTGGGCTTACGCTTGAGCAGTTCGGCATCATCCAGAAGGTGATGGATATGAATGCTAGCGAAGCGCTGGAACTCGATGAGGTCAAGGAGTTCAAGCTGAACGACAAGCAGATGCGGGCTTCTTATTATAGATACATCCATTTTATCCTTTGGGGTCCGCTCAGCAACCAGAACAACTGGGGCTACTTGCACTGGGGCGCGATTGTGAACAATGCCTGTCCTGAACCGGTGAAGACGGCGGTCGCATCTTACTTGCGTACCGAGGGTCTTGCTATTGACCCGAACATCAATCCGGAAGCGTTCGCGATTTGCCACTGCTTGAATGCGGGTATGGCATATCATATCGGTCGGGATACCCCGGTGACACTTGTCGGTCTGGACGGGCAGAAAGTGACTGCGTACAACAAGACTGAACGGCAGACCATTCCGTGTGTGAAGGGTGTCGCCGAGCAGTATCCGGGCGTAAAGAAAGATTCGAAACTCGCTAATCTCCATTTCACTCTTATCGCCGATATTTTAGCTCACCTTACAAAGGGTTCTTCTGAGAACGACGAAGCGTTGCGCAAGCGCAGGGTGGCCGAGGCGAATCTCATCTATAATTATGTCGGACTACCAACGATTACCTACGGCGACCCGGTAGGTAAGTACAAGACCGAGTTGCTTGGGCGGGCTGCCGCGAAGCGCGGATTGGTTAGCCTGATGACTTCTAGGCTCTATGCCTACAAGAACGAGGTGGCTAACTTGGTTTCTGGCGCTGACATCAGGATTATTTATCAGAACAAGGATATTGACCCGAATAAGAACATCCTGCAGGAACGCACTAAGGATGTGCTCAAGTATGCCGGCGCTCTTGCTGGCGTGAAGACGATGCCGATTTCTTCCCTTTACCGTCCGCCCGAGAAACAGGGCGCTACTATGGCGGAGAACTGGCATTCGGGCAACCGTATTCATTACGGCCCGGCAGGAACTCAGGTCAACAGTGTCTATGTGGATGACGCCCGTAAGCACCCGGGTAGCAAGCCGGGGTTTGTATCGGACGAGAGATTCCGGGCAGAGACGAAGGCCGCGATGGTGAAAAAGTGCAATGAATTGTGCGCGGCAGGGCAGGTCGTTTCTCGACACTGCTGGGATTATACTAAGGTACAGGCCGTCGATATTTCGTCAAAGCAACTGAAGGTCGAATTCAAGTATTCCGAGGATACCCTTATCCGTCTTGGACAGGTGTTTCTGATGTTGAAACAGCAGGGCGTTCTCAAGAACTATATAGCTCCGGATGGACTGGGTTCCCCGGGAGCAAAGACGGGCGAACCGGCGTTCCACATCGAGGTGTGGACATCGGGAAGCGGAGCCGCAATCAATTTGCCTCTCGCCAAGGAAGACCCGGCGGCAATGTCACCTACTGATGCCGACCAGGTTGCAGATATGGCCAATCCCAATTTCATGAGTATCCCTGCTCTGGATGCGGTTTTCACGAAGGATAGTGTAGCAAGGGGAAGGGAAGGATAATATGGCTGAACTGTATCGCAAGAAAAAGGAACTTTTCGACAACATCGTGTATCAGGTACTCGTCAAGCGCCTTACCGAGCCGGTCCAGGAGACCGATGCGTTCGGTATGGGTCATGTCGACGAGGTTGGGAACGAGACCAATGACCAGGAGGATTGGTCTTATACCAAGCTGGATAAGCTCATTTTCGATATCCGTTCCCTTATTGGCAAGAATATCGGCTCCGTGGTTAAGGATTCGTTTGAAGGCGTCGACTTGATGAAGCTGATGAGTAAGCCGATTGTCAAGGATGAATACTTGAACAAGTTCGCGCCGGTTCTCAAGTTGGTTGAGGAAACCTCGTATCTTCCCGATGCATACCGCGGGCAGGTCGGCGGGCCGCAGAATGAAGTCGAAAGCGGTATGACGATGGAACAGCGAATTTCGTTCGCGCTTACCGTGGCGACTGCGATAATGTCCAGTATGCTCAAGGACCGGATTGTTTCCGATAGCGAATTTGATGAAGAAGTTCTCTTGAAGACCGAGGGTACTTTCGGTGTGCGTTCCATCGGCGATTATAAGGAGGTAATCGGATACCTCCGTACGGCCGGCTTGTCCAACGGTAGGGAAATAACCAACGAGGGTTTGCGCTTGGCGGCCCGCTTGGCAAAGGTTTTCGTCGATAATGGGCTAGTCTCTAACCGAGGCGGTGGTATCAACAATCAGGGCGGAAGCTGGGTGGAGATATCGCATGTCGGTTAGAAGTTACAATGGACAGCCGTTGTTTACGGTCGGGTTTGGCGATTTCGCTTCGGTAAGCGAGAGTGGGCTATTGAACAAACGCCTTCTTTCTCGAAATATCGAAAACCCTGAATTGAAGAAGTATTTCATAAACTCTCGGAAGCCATCGTTCGCCGTGGTATACGATGATGTAATAGTTTCTTATGGCGGAAGGTAAGGTAGAGCATTATGTTATGGCGACAGAACAAACACCCTGACACTGTAGGCGGACGGATTTTGACCCATCCGCGTAAGTATGGGATGGGCAATCCGAAGGGTGAATACTTTGACCGTGCCTTTAACAGGCAGGAAACCGAGCGTCAGGTAGAGCTCGCGAGGAACTTGGTCGGGCAGGGCGTGAACCAGATGATGTTCCCCAACGGGATTTCCCCGGACGGGTACAGTTCGTTCACTCCGCTCGTAGGCATTTCGGACCGGAACTATGACCCGGATGCCGTGCATAATGCTATTGCAGAGAACCAGGCGAATCTTTACTGGAAGAAGAATGTCGAGCGCGCGCTGAAGTACAATACGGTCGCCGGGCGTTCCGAGGTGAACGAGAGCCTTATCCAGATTTGTAACGAGGCTGTGTACGAGGACGAGAACGACGAGATTTGCACACTGCAGATTTCAAAGGACGCCGATATTGGCGAGGCCACTCAGACTCGTATGCACCGTATGTTCCGCCGGACTGTCTTGACGGAGTTTCTCAATTTCTATGACGACGGCGACAAGTATATGCACTACCTGTTGGTGCATGGCCGTATCTTCTTTGAAGTTTCCTATGACGAGAATACGGGCAGCATCAAGGGTGTCCAGATGTTGCCCGAAGAGAATATGATTGTGGTCGTGCAGGATAACCTCATTATCGGTTACCGGCAGATGCTTACGGGTGCTATCAGTATGCACACGGGCGGCAAGAACTATATCGATTACTCGCCGAATCAGATACTTTATTCTTCCCTTGGTATGAACGGTCCGGGTGGTATCAACGACCCGCGTAGTATCCTAGAACCTGCGATTAAGCCGTATAACCAGTTGAACACTATTGAAGACAGCGTGGTTATGTACCGAATCCTCTGGGGTTCGGAGAAACTTGTCCTCAAGGTCGATACTTCCGGTATGCCCAAGGACAAGGCCGAGAAGTTCATGAAGGACCAGGCAAAGGTGTTCAGCCGCAAGATTGACTATAACTCTATGACGGGCGAGGTGACGAACTTCGGCAAGGTTATCGGGTTGTCGGAACACTTCATCATCGGTCTTTCTCAGGGTCGTACGGGTTCATCTCTCGAAAGGATGGCCGGTGGCGACCAGCTTGGGAACATCGATGACCTCAAGTTCTTCAAGAGGAATCTTGTAAACTCCCTTATGGTGCCGCCGGGAAGAATTACTTGCCTTGCTGGCGACAGCCAGACTTACTCTCAGGGTAAGATTGGCGAGGTTACCGTGGCGGAAATCTCGTTCGCACGATTGATTCAGAAGTATCAGCGCCCGATGCGCGCTATCTTGCTCAAGCTGTTCTTGATGGTTCTCGATACGGACCGGAAGATTGCCGACAGGTACAAGTTGCCAATCAATTTCCGCATCAAGTTCAAGCGAGCAAACGGCTTCAACGACTTCATTGGTGCCGAAGTGTGGAATACCCGTCTCGGTATCTTCACGCAGATGATGCAGCACACGAGGTCCAAGGAGAATCCGAACGGTGTGCTCGCCAAGGAATTTGCTCTCCGTCGTGGGCTTGGCCTCAACGATGCCGACTACTTGGAGAACAAGGAATATCTCCGCCGTGAAAAGGCCGAGGAGATGGGCGAAGGCAACGAAGGCGGCGAAGGTGGCGGCGATGCCGTTGCCGGTGGTGGCGGCATGGGCGGCGGCATGGGCGGTGGATTCCCTCCGATGTAACCGACTGGAAATATTGAAGGCTCCCGGGTTCGGGAGCCTTTCTTGTACGGAAAATGGGCTGAAATCACCGTGAATGTTGTTGATTTTGGGTTAAAATCAATTTCAATGCACGTTTTTGCGTTTTTTAAAAACAGCTTTTCAACAGTCTATAAACAATATGTCAGAAGTCTAAGAGAGTTTGAGTCTCTCCCTGGCGGTAGGGTTACCGTACAGGTCAGACGGTAAACCCTATTTCAAAGGAATAAGAAAATGACACCTAACCAGTCTACATCTTATACCCGCAAATGGTCTGCTGTTCTTAACAGCAACTTGGGTCGTAAGATTAATACTCGGACCGAGGCTTCTGTTCTTGCTACCTTGATGGAAACGCAGAACAAGCTCAACCACGGTCAGTTGTTCGAATCCGCCAATGTCAGCTCTGATGTTGCCCAATATCAGCAGTATGCATTGCCGCTCATTCGCCGGCAATTCCCTGAATTGTTGGCTATGAATACCGTTGCCGTTATCCCAACGACAACTCCACATGGGATTTATTTTGCGTTGCGTTATCTTTATGATAACGAACCGCTTAAATCCACAGCATTCCGCTTCGGCCAGAAGCAGGAAATTGGGTATGATTTGGTCGCAGACCATACCGGTTTCGCTACGACTTTCAATCCGTGGCGTACTGCCGCTGGTGAAATGTTGAGTAACTTCTCTGAAGGTACTCAGGAACGCACCGGTCTCGCTTACCCGTACGGTTCTTCTTACGGTCAGCTCTACAACAACTTTGGCGGCGACACGATGGATGGCTCTGATGAACTCGGTGCTTATGCATACAACATCAAGAAGGCCAGCATCAAGGTGATTTCCGGCGCTATCCGCGTTGGTACTCGCGCTATCAAGAGCCATTACACGCTCGAACTCCAGCAGGATATGGCTGCTGCTCACGGTCAGGACGTTGAAGCTCTCTTGCTTGAAGGTCTCCAGTTCGAAATCCAGCAGGAAATCGACCGTGAAATCCTCATGGCTATGGTGATGGTCGCTCAGAACGAAAAGCTCGGCGGTGAACGCGTTATCACTGTTGACCTTTCCAAGACTGAATCCGGTCCGGCTAAGGGTCGTTGGTCTGCTGAAAGCATCGCTTCCGGCATCGTCAACACGCTTATCGCTGTGTCCCGTAAGATTTCCTTGACAACCCGTATGGGTTGCGGTAACTTCGCGATTGTGTCTCCGGATGTCGCTGCTGCTATCGCTACTGTCAACACCGGTATCTACAACCCGGGTGGCTACCTCGGCACGAATGTCGACTTCCAGCCGGCCGGCGGTGTCGCTGACGCTGGTACGCTCCTCAACGGTCAGATTAAGCTCTACCAGGATATCTACGCAAATGCCTCCTACGCTCTCGTGGGCTTCAAGGGTGGCCGCCAAGGTGAATCAGGCATCATCTTCATGCCTTACATCCCTTATATTTTCACGAAGACTGCGGGGCAGGAAGATGGTTCTCCGCGCCTCATCGTCAAGAGCCGCTACGCTATCGTGGCTAACCTCTTGGGTGCCGGCCAGTTCTACCGTCTCGTCCAGTTCCTCAACGTCAACAACCTCATTACGGGTATCGACCTCAACGAAACTCCGTGGCAGAGCAATGGCTCCTTCAGTGGCGACAGCCTTGAACCGGGTCTTGAATATGTTGTTGACCAGAACGACCCGATGGTCAATGCTCCGGGTGGCTTGAGCTTCGAAAACAAGCGCTGGTAATCAATCCAGTCTTGAAATAGAAGACCTATTAACGCAAGGTGCAGAGAAATCTGCACCTTGTTTTTTATTTATGACCGCTGACCTGCTATCTTTGTGAATATTATACCACAATATACTAATATATTCTGGCCTGCTATTTTGGTAAGGATGTCTATATAATTGAAAAATATTTATTTTTCTATTGACTTTTTGATTTACACATACTATATTTGTAAAAAAAAGGAAGTTAAATTATGAAATGTTTAATATGTGAATCTAACGGAAAAAACGTTGAATACGAAAAAACAAGTTCATTGGGTACCCATTTGTGGAAAACGCATAATATGAAACCGAAAGAATATTATGATAAGTATCTTGCAGGTCCAAATGACGGAAAATGCGCTGAATGCGGGAAACCTACATTGTTTAGAACTATTGGGCAGGGATATTTGGAATTTTGTTCTAAACGTTGTTCCGCCAAGCATATTGCATCTGATTCTGATAGAAATGCACACAAAATTGCTGCATACAATAATACAATGCGGGAACAATATAATGTAGATAATTGCGCTCAATTGGTAGAAGTAAAGGAAAAACGGAAGAATACCATGCTTGAGCGTTACGATGTCGAATATTATTCGCAGACGACTGAATTCGTTGATAAGTATCACCGAACTAACATGGAGCGAAGGGGGGTGCCGAGTGTACTGTCGTTGCCCGAGGTTCGTGCAAAACTGCGTGAAGCTAACATGAAAACTCTTGGGGTTCCTTATCGGTTTTGCACTAGCAAGGCAGCCGCAATTAAGGTATATACTGAATTTCTTGGAAATAAAAACTGTGATTTGGTTGAGTTCAAGGATAAGAAACACATCGTTTATCGTTGCCGTAAGTGTGGGTTTGTAAATACTGAACAGGATTTGTTCCTTAAGGTGAGGGATGGCGCAAACGTCCCTATATGTACCAGATGTTTCCCGAAAAGTTCACCTGTTTCTGGCGAAGAATCTGAGGTGAGTCGATTTATTGAGTCACTCGGGTTTAACGTACAGCACTATGACCGGGATTTTTTGGACAAGTATGGTGCTGATATGGTTATCGAAGATAGAAAATTGATTATTGAATTTGACGGTATTCGCTGGCATAATGAGATGTATAGGCCTGATGATTATCATGTCACCAAAAGTGATATTGCTGAACGGATGGGCTATCGGATGATTCATTTATTTTCCGATGAATGGGAGGAAAAACGTTCTATTGTGGAAAGCCGATTAAGGTATGCACTAGGCATTGCGGGTTTGCCGGTTAATGCGCGTAAATGCACTGTTAGTGTAATCACAGCGGATGAAGCCAAACGGTTCAATGAAGCGTATCACATACAGGGTGATGCAGTTTCGTCGGTTCGCTACGGATTATATAAGGATGGCGAATTGGTTGCTGTTATGACTTTTGGCAAGGCTAGGTTTATGCTGGATTCATGGGAGCTAATTCGTTATTGTGTGAAGCCTGGATATTCTGTTAGGGGAGGAGCCGGTAGGTTGTTCAGACATTTCATTGACGATGTTCACCCGACTGCCGTCGTGACGTATGCCGACCGAAGGTGGTCTAATGGACATGGCTTCTATGAAAAGATTGGATTTAAATATGACGGTATTACGGCTCCCGGGTATACCTATGTGGTGGGGAACCATCGGGAAAGCCGAATGACATATCAGCGTCATAAGATGGTTGGCGATGATGTTGTCGAGGGGAAGAGCGAACATGAAATCATGTATGGTAGGGGAATATATCGAATATACGATTGTGGAAACTATAGATATTACTGGATGAATGGAAACAACAATATCTTAAATAATAAGGAAATGTAAAATGCTTAAAAAGACCCCCGAGAACACCTATCTATGCTCCAAGTGTCCGTTTCCGAACCCGTTTGCAACTGTGCGCCTCCTGGGCATGCACATCGCGTTCACCCACAAGATGCCTACGAAGGAATACTACGACGAGTTTCTCAGGGAACCCGGCGAGGGGACTTGCCGCGTGTGCGGCAAGCCCACCAAGTTCAGGTCGTTGGGCGAAGGGTACAAGGAGACATGTTCCCACAAGTGCGGTTCCGAGTTGATGAAGAGCGACCCGTCCAAGATGGCAGCCAAGAAGGCTAAGACCGAGGCTACCTGCATGGCCAGGTACGGCGTGTCGAACGGGGGCGCTTCCGCGGCGGCGCTGGAGAAGGCGCAGAAGACCAACATGGAGCGACGCGGGGTCGCCTGGAATATGCAGTCCCGCGAAGTCGTGGAAAAGTCCAAGAATACCTGCAAGGAAAAGTACGGCACGACCACCTATGTCCACAGTTCGGAAGGTGCCGCCCGTGTGGAGAGCAAGGTTATGGAGCGGTACGGACGCTCGAATTTCTTTTCCGGTAAGGAAGGGTATGATGCAGCCTCGCGCGGGATGATGGAGAAGCACGGGGTGGACAACGTGATGCACGACCCGGCTGTACTCGATAAGAAGCTGGCCGACGACCGGGCGAAGCACGGCGGCAAGCTGTTCGTGGAGACCGAGGAGTTCAAGAGGAAATCCAGGGACACTCAGTTTGCCGAATACGGCACTTGGTATAGCGCTTCCGAGGAGGGGCGTGCCCGCTACCGTGAAAGCATGATGGGGAAGCACGGGGTTCCCGAGTATTTCCAGAGTGATGAATTCAAGGGGAAGTCCATGGCAACCATGCTTGACACCCGCGGGGTGGAGAACATTTCGCAGACACAGGAATGGCGGGACAAGGTCGCCTGGACTTCGATGGAAAAATATGGGGTCGCCCACTTTATGCAGTCGCCGGAAGTCAAGGCGAAGGCGGTTGCCACCAATCTCGAACGGTACGGGGTGAGTAATTTTGCGCAGACCCTTGCCTGGTATGGGAAGTTTACCGAGACATCGATGGCAAATTGGGGAGTGCCCCATCCTGCACAGAGTAAGGAAGTACAGGAAAAGAAGGATGCCACCAATCTAGAACGGTATGGCGCACTTAGCTACATGCAGAGTGATGAATACCGTAACCGTATGATGGAAAAGTATTTTAAGATGTTGGACCTGTACGGCTGTGAACTTGTCGGGCGTCCGTCGAGCGAATCGGTCACTTACCGTTGCTCGAAGTGCGGGCAGGAAATGACCGAACAGATTCAGCTGGTGAAGGACAGGATTGCGCATGAGGTCACCCCGTGTACATGCTGCCACCCGAAGGATGCCATCGTATCTCTCGAGGAAAGTGAACTGTGCAAGTTTGTCGAATCCCTTGGTGTCAAGGTTGACCATTACGACCGGGATTTCCTCGGGAAATACGGTGCGGACATCGTAGTGGAGTCTGTAAAGGTGATTATCGAGTACGACGGGGTGTACTGGCATTCGGAGCTGTACAAGGACAGCGGGTACCACCTGGAAAAGAAGTTGCTTGCCGAGGACAAGGGTTACCGCCTCGTCCACATCTTTTCGGACGAGTGGGTGTACAGCAGGAAGATTGTGGAGGCAAGGCTGCGCTACCTGTTCGGGTGTCCTGGGATGGAGAAGGTGTACGCCCGTGACTGCGAGGTGAAGGAAATCGCCCCCGCGGTCTACCGCGATTTCCTTGACGGCAATCACATACAGGGTTCGGTGAACTCCAGGTGGGCGTACGGGTTGTACCATGGGGAGCGCCTGGTGTCGGTGATGACTTTCGGCATGGGCAGGTTCGATTCCGGGAAGGTGGAACTGCTTAGGTTCTGTTCGGAGAACGGCGTGTCTGTCCCGGGTGCGGCAGGGAAGCTGTTCAGACATTTCGTGGACGGGCATCCCGAGGTCGGCGAGATACTGACCTATGCCGACATGAGGTGGAGCGTTGGTGACGCGTTCTATACGAAGCTCGGGTTTACTTTGGATTCCATGAGTGCCCCCGGGTACTACATAGTGGACGGCGACCGTCGTTACAACCGTATGAACTACCAGCGCCACAAGATTGCCGGGCCTGGCGACGAGGGGAAGACCGAGCATGACATTACATTGGAGAGAGGGCTGTACCGTATTTATGACTGTGGGCAGTACAAGTATGTGTGGAAGAGGGGGCTGGTATGACGGAGAAGAACGGAAAGGAAGAAATCGTCATCGATTCTAGCGTGGCCGGGATGGGATGCGGCGAGCCGAATTTCATTGCTTGTTATAAGAAGGTGGCCGCCAAGGTGGGCGAGGAAGCGGCTATTGGGTTGTACTCGGGGATGACTCCGGGAAAATCCGCGTTCATCCTGGCGTCCGATACGAAGCTGGACAATTTCAGTGTGAGGTGGACGTTGCCGAGGCTGATTGAGATTGTCGATAACGGGTACCGGACCAGGAACCAGGTTCTGCATTGCCAGCAACATGATAAGCCGGATACCGGTTATTGGTATGACGACTATGACCGCGACGAGTTCTTCGGCACTACCGATACGGTCACATATGCGAGGTGGCTATATAACCGGTTCGGTGCGGGGAAGGTTGCCAAGGTGTTCGGGGTGTCGGTGGAGTTTGCTGAGTGCCTGGGGAACAGTTCGATACCCGGGCGTACCCCGGTGGCGTCGTTGGACGGCGATATCGGAAAGGTGAAGGAACTCGAGGAAGCTGCAGAACTGAGACACGAGGCTGCCTATCGGAATGCCGAGAACCTCCGGGAGTTCCGCGACGGCGGTTCTAGGAAGCTCAAGGTTAGGATGAACCGGCTACTGGAGGTGCCCGGCATGTTTGTCCTCAAGAGGCTGATAGAGGCGGAAGAGTTCAACATCGCGGCGAAGAACTGTGCATGGAAATATGTCGACTACAACTACGACAAGAAGCGCGAGAAGTTGTTGGAGGCTATAGGGAAACTGCCTGAAGCCGGATGGAAACGCTGGTGGCAGAAGGATGCGGGCGGACATGCAGCCTATATCTTCTATGTCGAGCTTCCCGGAGGTGTCCAGGTGAGCTGGCACGGTATGGATGTCGGGGACATGAGGGATGTCCCGGAGGACCCTGATGGGAAGTGGGACGGACGCTTGGCGTCGACGTTGCCGAAGCTTGTAGACTGTGTGCTGCGGATGTGCCCGTCGATAACGGATACGAAGTTCGACCGTGCAAGGTGCCTTGTGGAAATCAAGGCGAACATGAATAGCTAGAAGGCGGACCCTTTCCTGCTTTGTGAACTACGCGGGCTGGCCGGGATAGCCCCGGGAATTCTCGACGGATTCCCGGGGTTTCTCGTATTTGGTATAGTTTACAAAATGCGACGATATATAAACTATGGGGTATGTTTAACCGGGGATAACTGATATGCTCGAGAACAAGGCATCGATTGACTCCAAGACAATAAAGGCTCTGATGAGTGGCGTTATTAATGGTAACACTGCCGAAGTGTCCCGTATTGTCGGGGCATGTGTCGAGTCTGAGTATCGTAAGCGGATAGACAAGGCCACCAAGGCTGTATTCGAGTCTATAGCCGCGAATGTCAAACCGGTCATTTTAGGATAAGGGGTGTCTGATGATTCTGGTTGAAGACATAAATCCTGGCGTAGCCCAGTCTAAGATTCGCTACGAGGACCGTATTGGTCTTGATGGCAAGCCGGTTAAGAGGCTTATTATTGAAGGCTATGCGTTGGTCTGCGATATCTCCGGTATTAACGGGCGTGAGTATCCGAGGGATATTATCGCGCGAGAAGTTGAACGGTTGAACCGTGAAGCTGTTCCTTATGGCCGTCTGGCTGCGGAACTTAACCATCCCCGCCTTGACCCGGACGGAAACTCCAGGGATTACCCGATATGCGAGCTTGACTTGTCTAAGATGTGCGCAGTCGTCGAGGAGCTCCGCATGGAAGGGAACAAGGTGTACTGCCGGATGGTGGTTGCCGAGGATATGGATGCCGGGCACAACCTTGCGGGCGCTTTGAAGGCCGGGTATCATCCGGGGTATTCAATCCGTGGTGCTGGCGATACCATCCCGAAGGGGGACCACGAGGTTATTACCGACAATTACACCCTTATCACTATTGATGTTGTCGGCAATCCTTCCTTTGGAAAGTCGGCTATTGTAAATTCACGATATGAAAGCCAGGCAATGCCCAAGAATATGAAGGCGCTTACCGAGTCCGCCAACAATCTCAGACGGGAGGTGGCGGTCAACCATAGGCTCCGTGACTTGGGCTATCGGCAGTTCGAGGTTTCTGGTTTCATGCAGTTTGCTTACTCTCAGGTGTAAAGATGGAACTCAATAAGATATTGACAGAAGAAGAACTTAAGGGATTAAATCCCGATGCGGTGGCAAAGTTGGAATCCGCACATAAGGCTGAACTGGAGCAGGTGGCCAAGAATGCTGATGCCAAGAGTGCGGCCAAGTTTGAGTCGCTTGCAAATGCGCTTGGGCAGAAGTTCAATGAACTGGTCAACAAGGCGGTCACCGAGAGTGTCGGCAAGATGCAGAACGATGCTATCAAGAGTAGGATGGCGGTAGCGCTTACTCAGATGGCTGGAATCCTTGAGAGTATCGGCATCCCGGCGACCGAGGAAACCAAGCGTCTTAAGAAGGAACTCGAGCTCAGTACTGAGAAGATGCAGAATGCCTATGCCGAGGTCGAGAGCATCAAGAAGCAGTTGAATCAGCAGGCGAAGATTACCCGCATCTATGAGTTGACCAAGGGTTGCGACAGCGATACGGTCAACCGATGCATCGAGCGCTTCAAGAAGGAAGACCTCCGCGCTATTGACAAGGTTGCGATTGCCAACTTCATGGACAATATGGATACCGGCGACGGAAATACCTATTCAGTCGATGTGGATATTACCAAGGTTCGCCCGGGTGAACGCCCGAATTCCGCTATCATGGATAAGGTCGAGCTTGCCCTTAGCGACATCAAGGATGATGCCGATATGGATATGCCGGGGTTCCTCGCCGAGGATAATCCGGATGTTAAGCAGCCTGTTCGCCGTAGGAATATGCTTGGTGAGGCCAGTAGGCGTCCGTTCAAGCCGGAACGGGTTATGTTCCCGGCTACCGGAAGCGCGATGATGGAAGCTCAGCAGAATAACTCCCCGATGGACGAGGATGTGCGCCGCGCGATGGAAGCCGGTGCAGCCTTCGAGGGTCTCGGGTTTGGGAGATTTGGCTAACCGGGAATTTCGTCTCCTTGGTTCCCGGTGCGGCGGGGCAGTGATGCCCCGCCGTTTTTTAATCTAGTTTAAGGCGTAGATGACCTGCTGTATAATGTCAGCTTCGCGTTAATCCTAGTGGGACGCTCGCGCCTTTAACCCCCGTGTCGAGAGGCGAGTACATTACTGTACATATATAATATAGCATCATTCGAATTGACGGTCAACGGTATGAATTAGTTTAATATATGCAAGATAAACTGTGAAAGACGGAGACTCCCGCATGAATCAGATGGATTTTAACTCAAGACCACAGAACTTTAGCCGGCGTATGCCCGGCACGATGGCAATGCCTAATCAGCAGGCACAGCCTCAACCGGGTGGCATTTATGTCAGGCCGCTCAATAACGGTGGCGCTCGCCCGATGGGTGGTGGCAATTTTGCTCCCCGTCCCGGCATAAACCCCGGGATGAATCCGGGTATGAATCCGGGTATGGGTCCTGGGCAGGGTGGATATGCCAATGGGATGAATGGTTCCTATAATCCCGGAATGAACGGTGGCTACAATAATGGGATGGCTCAGGTGCAAGGCGGCTATGGCCGTAGGCGCAATTTCCGCACCGAAAATATTAATGCCGGTGAAACTATTGTTGGCATGGACCGGATGACTCCTAATGGCGAACGCTGGGACCAGGTTCGTCTAGGCGATGTTCGCGATAATCTCTCCAAGGAAGAAGCCGATGCTCGTCTTGACCAGCTCGACGACTTTATGGAACAGATGAAGGGTACGGTTGACCTCGGTGTTGCTTCTCCGGGGAACGTGGACCAGATTCAGTCATCCATCAGGCTTCTCGTCCAGCTTTTGCTTGACCCGAATTGCTGGCTCCCGACCGATGTTATCCAGAATCATCGTGACATCATTACGAAGAAAGGTGCCATCGTCGCAAAGAATTTGTGGCAATTTGGCAATGCTATTGCGATTGCTACTAGGACTAACCAGTTGCCTCCTATCGAGGAATTAATGCCGCAGGCTCGTGACCAGCGTCGTGCCGCTGCACAACAGCAGGGTGCCGGTTCTCAACAGCAACAGGTGCAACAGCAGGTACAGCAGCAGGTCCAGCCGCAGTATCAGCAGCAACAGCAGTATCAGCAGCAACAGTATCAGCAGCAGCAGTATCAGCAGCAACAGCAGGCATATCGCCGATAGAAAGTTATTATGAATACGATTAGCCTTATACATCGCAAGTACAAGGAGAGTACTGAGATAAAGGCCGCTTGGGATTCCGGGCGGGCTTATTGGGTTGAGTGGCTTTCGACGGATTCCGAGAGGAAACCGGCGTACCACTTATGTCCTCCTGTGTACGGGTGGTACACCGAAGCGTTGAAGGTCGGTAAGATACCGGAACTCGACAATGCGGTGTATTTGGCTACTCTGACTTTCGGCCCGGAATTTCCGTATGCTATTGAGCATATATGGGCTATCCCGGAACATAGGGATGTTGTCGATACGAGCGATTATGTCAATGGTGAATTGCCGGAATTTGTCGGCAATTTGTTCTTCGTGAATGACGGCAAAAACTGGGAATTGTACACAACTTCAAATGTTGTTCCTGATGTGGTGTGGTTCTTGGTCGATTACAAGACGGCTGAGGGAACTACGAATCGGTTTGAATACTCGATGCCCATTGCGTTTCCTACGGAATCGCGCGAGGCAGGATTCTCGTTGAAAGGTTCGACTTACCATTTTAAGAATAACACGGCTGAAGACTGCATCTTTATCGGTGAGTTGGTTTATGATAGCGCAGTTGGCGAAATCCTAGAAGTAAACTATGATGCCGATTGCGAAGAAGGCGTTGAATGTCCGTTCTATGTTGTTCAGGACGGTAACCGGTTTTCGCTTTGGACTCGCTATACCGTAAGCGATAAGCCGCATGTAGCCTTTGATGTTCCTTTGTACATAAAGTATGTCGATGTCGTTACTGGTGATGTTAAGGAAATTGTCAAGCACTTTACGATACACGGCATAAGCATCGATATGGTCGCCGAACCGTTTGTGAAGTATGTAAGGAATCTTGCGAGCAAGATAGATTCCACTGTACAGGTCGATATACTTGGTGGAAACTTCACCGATGATATGTCGGTACGGATTGCGTTTTCAGATGAATGGGTGGATGTTATACCGTCGAGCGAAATTTTGTTCAGCAATGAAGGTACCTGGGACAAGATGAGCTTCATTATGGACGGTAACCACGCTTATAAGGTGAATGGCGAGGAAGTATGCGCCGTATATGACCTTCAGGTCGGATATGGCGATGCACAGGGATTTGATGGTCGTGGCGGCACGGGCGATGCCAAGATGGCGCTCGAGAATAACATCGGGCTGATTCGCTATAAGTTTGACGAATCGAATGAGGAAGCTAAGAAGATTGCATCGGCCGGTACGCTCGTGACTACGGATAAGCCGTGCTTCTATAGTTCGGAAATTTCGATGGTCTATGATGCGACTGATTCTGATGGCAATATGCAGCTCAATGGAGGTGCGGCCGGAAAGTACGGGAAGACAATCTACTGGAAAGTCAATCCGAAGGTCGATTGCGAAAAGGTAAGGTTTGTAAAGGTCAAGCTTAAGTACAACAAGCGCCTTGATTATCGCCACGGCGAGATGGTTCTTGACGGAATATATCTCAGCGACGGCGATATAGTGTGGCTCGATGGCCAGCTTGACGGAACGGGTGGCCTTTGGGTCGTGCGCGCGGGGGCTGACTGGGAAGGCTTGGCGGACTATATCAACTATCCTGACGAAGCGGCTGAATTTAGCGACCCGTGTACAAGTCCGAAGCGCACCCCGCTGGCTGTGGATGATAATGTCTTTGTCGACCTTGGTGCCCGGGTGGGTGATTCGGTCAGTTACAGGTGCGCACAGGACGTGCCGAATAAGTATGGGATGCAGTATGTCTGCGGTCATACAACTGAACCGGGTGACCTATTGCTCCTTACTAACCAGTCCGACGGAATGAACGGGGTGTGGGAAGTTACTTGCGTCGAATGGATTTACCGTGGCGAAGTCAATGATGACGGAAGTACTGGGTTTGATGCGAGCGATGCTATTCTTTATCAGAACAACATTGATTTCTGTGCTTGCCGTGACGCGGTTCCAAATCCGATTTTCAATATCGAGTATTACTACCTGAATGCAGGTTGCTACTTGGCGAAAGCTACTCGTAAGGTGAAGATGATTTGCGCCCGTGCGGGTGCCATCGTGCCTAATGCGAAGGTCGTGATAACTGACTACTCGATTACCGCCGGCGCAAATGATGAACTCGTTGTGGATACCCATCGGACGGCTGGGGATGGCGAGGTTGAAGATTGCGTAAAGCCGAATGATAATTTTGAAAAGACCAGCGGCGTTGAGACAACCGTGGTTGAACGCGGTTGCGGTGTGGATGGGACATACCTTGTAGCTCCGGACTGTAACGAGATTTGCGATTGCCCGCGTTATTATACTCTCCCGAATAATTTCAGTAATTCGTCGGTGAACTCCGGGTTTACTATCGTGTTCTGGCAGTTTGGTGAAGGTGGCTGGCACTTGTATGCGTATATCTGCCGCAAGGCGTCGGGCTCCGGCGTGGAATACCTTGTGTACCATTTGCGGATATGCGGCATTGCTACTGAGCGTATGGTCGACGAGAATACCGAGGTGTTCGTTGTTGAGGAAGATGGTTCCAGTTACCGCACGAAGGATGCTTGGTTTGTCGAGCACGGGGGCGTATTGGCTGATGGGTTCTCCATGTACGACCCGGCCTGGGTATTCGTGGTTCCTGTTTTGGGTGAAGACGGTAATCCTGTCGTTGACGAATCTGGTGAACCGGTTACCGAGGAAACTCATTATCTCGATGCTCGCACTCTGTATCAGGTATGGGCGTTGCATGGAACGGATACTTTGCACGGAGTGGAGGGGACGAAGATTCTTGCTCACAGGGGAATGGTGGGTACTTCCGAGGTTCCCGTTGGGATGCCCCATGTGTATGGCTTCAAGTTCTTCAATGTGCCGATAACCAAGGAGCGCTTCTGCAAGCTGTATAACGAGGGGCAGGGCGGTTGCATCTGTCAGGATACTTGGAGTGGCTTGGCTACTGACCAGTGCTATGATTCTGAAGGTGAAGTCATTGACTGCGACCAGATGGCATCGGTCGGACCGGCGTTCATTACTACGGATGATGGCGAGATTTTCTTGGCTGAGCGCAACTGCTATGACGAGAGCGGACACAAGGTCGAGTGCGAAGAATAGATTTTCAATGAGGAAAGAAACTTATGGCTTCTCAAGATTCAATAGGAATTCAGAAGAAAATTATCGACCTTGACCCGTACAAGGCATCGGTTGTGGAAACTGTCGCTGAAGACAGTGAAACGGGTAAAACCGTTGTGGTCGGGCAGGAAACCGTATTCGAACCGGATGAAAATCCGAACGAGAATGCTGCGTGGGTCCCGGCTACGGTAAAGCAGGGCGGTAATACAAGGTACACGGTTCGCCTTCCTCTCCCTGTTGCCGGCGATGGCCTCTCTCAGGATTCCGACGGTAACCTCAAGGTCGATGTCGACCCGAACACGATGGAGATTCTTCCTGACGGCAAGCTCGCGGCAAAGACTGCAGTTCCGGCTGGCATAGTGTTCTCCAGTACGATTGACCCGCTGACTGAAAGTTTCCAGCCATTTGATATGACTACCGTGTCGGCTAAGGACAATGTATTGAACAAGGATGATGCGGCAAAGTTTGCATCTGGGCTTGCACCTGCTGAGGGCGAAGTCGAATTTCCGGGTTCTTGTACCTGGATTAAGGTTGATACCCTGATGCATTTCACTGTCGAACAATACGAGCGCAGCATCTGGTCGTACCGGTGCATTTACCGGGTGGAAGTTTCTGACCGTGCCGAGCCGATTGATGTTGAATTTTCGCTGGATACGACGGAGCCTGATAGTACCATTTCAATCCCGGTTTCAATCAAGAACAACGGGAATTCTCCTATTCGTGTGAAGGCTAGCCTCAAGTGGGACAAGGCTGGTGAGGGTGAATTGGGAGTCGCGTGTATCGCCAAGATATCTATGACCGCCGTCTAGTCAACGAAAGAACTAGTTTACGGTAAAAGTAGATATAGGTGGTATCGCATGGCATCAAGTGCAAAGGAAAAGAAATACCGTCGTCCTCGTCAGAAGAAAGTTCCGGCTATGGCCGCCGAGTTCGACGAGAACGGTCACCAGACCGTCCAGTCGATGATGTATGGACGCATCGACCCGAATTACCTTACCCGTTTGATTATGGAATATAAGGCGTATATGGACCCGTTCGTTGCCGAGCGGGAAGCCATTGCCGCCATTGACAAGGAAAAGGCTGCGAAGATGGTCCCGCCGGAAATGGGCTGGCATCTTGGGCGCTGCGTGGATATTATCATCAAGAAGACCCTCGGTCTTCCCCGTTGGCGCGACTATAGCTCCGGGTGGCACGAGGAAATGTACGCACACGCATTGCTGTTGGTTCTTCGTTATCTCCACCGGTTCGACCCGGCGAAGGTGACTTCCGACCCGTTCTTCTATGCCGGTATGATTGTGTGGAATGCATGTAACCAGGTGTGGAATGTCCTTGACCGGCAGAATCGCCGAATCAAGTTCATCCCGTTGGTCGACGGCATCTATCATTCTGTCGTAGCTATGGACCAGTATGCCGGTGTTCTCGAGAAGGAAGAGAAGAAGCGGGCTGAACGCGCCAAGGCTGAAGTGGTCAACTCCGGTAGCATAACTATCGACAGCGCCGTTGACATCATCAAGGAAATCGACGAGGCTGCAGGTATTCATATCGAGGAAGACTGGCTTGCTCAGCTCAATATCAACCGCGCGATGAAGAAGATTGTCAACGGTAAGGTGATAACATTGAAGCCGTTGCCTGCTCTGGAAGCCGCATATTTGGCTAATAAGGTGGAAGAGGAAAAAGCAGCAGCCGCTCCTGAAGCCAATACGGAAGAACTTGCACCCGAAAAGGAAGAACCCGAGGTTAAAACCGAAACTGCATAATATATAAACTTGCGTTTGTTACCAGACAGACGGGGTTTAATACTATGGGAATCGAAATGGGTGCCGTTGGACTGTACGGCCAGAACTTTGATACGCATCCGGACTACCGGCATGATATGTTCTATATGGTGCAGAATGTAGCCCGCGGTATCGGCGACATTCGTAGCGGAAAGGCTAACGATTTCCTGAACCGCGCCTACGAGCAGAACTGGATGCATACTGAAGATGAGCTTGCAAGGCTTCAGGACAAGTTCCTTGAGGATGATATGATTAACAATACTCCGGGTCGCGGTCAGCGCAACTACCGCAGGATGGAGTACGATATCGAGAAGAATCCGAACGGGAAGGGTGCCGCGGAAGACCGCAAGCTTGCCGAGGAGCGCAAGGTGCTTCCGGCAGAAAAGGTTCTCGGTTTGATGAGGCAGCATCTTTATGCGATGTGCACGACCGCATCCGCCGTGAAGAGTACACCAATCAAGCAGAAGGACTACGACGGCCAGATAAAGCTCAGGTAGTTCATTCTTAATCGTCCGATGGGTAAAATTTGAGACGGAAATTGTTTAATTTCCGTCTTTTTTGTTGGATTTTCCTGGAAAAGTAAAGTTGGCACGGTTTTTGCTATATGACGGCGGAAACAATTAAGCAAAGGAGCTTAAAATGAATGATATGTTGAATAGGGTTGTGCCTGGTTTTGGTTTTCTCTTTGGTGACCAGGGTATCCGTGATATGTTGAACCGTCTTGACAATACTGCACAGGCGGTGAAGCAGCCGGCTTACGAGTTGAGTGAGGATGGCAAGGAAATCTTCGTGGACCTACCGGGTTGCAAGAAGGAAGATATTTCTATTGAACTTGGTGAAGGTGGCCGGCTATCAATATCGGCAAAACGTGTTCTCGGTGGGAATGAGAAGGAATATGGTGTCGTCCTTACATTGACCGACCGGAACTACGCGGTCGATACCGAAAAACTCAAGTATGAGGATGGCGTGTTGCATATTCCTGTCAAGGAAATCAGGCCGGAGGTAAAAAAGTTGGTAATTCGGTAATTCGGGTGTAGTTTTTGCTATATTTGAAATTGCCAGAGATGGTATTCTTCTTAGAAGAGGTTAAACAAGAATTCCCGGGATTCGCCCCGGGAATTTTCCGTTATGGTATCTGAGATACAATTACCGTTGCCGCTGACCCTGAGCTGATTTGGTGAGGTAATTGCTGTAGTCGCTCAGCTTGTTCATCAGTTTCTGTTTGACTTCATCCGGGTGGTTGGACTTGATGATTACGTTACCGACACCTTCTAGGAAGGCCCGGTCGCTGAGACCGGAATGCTTGCGGAAGTCGTCGAGCTCGGCGAAACCCTGGGCTTCGGTAATTGCCTTGGTTTCGGCAGCCTTGCGCCTGCGGTATTCGTTGGCCATCAGAGTGATGCCTTCGGTAAGCTTTTTGATGGTCTCCGTGTTCTCGGGTGTTTCAAGGTCCTCGATACCGTTTATAAGAGCTTCTAAGCGTGTCATGATAGCCTCATTGTAAATACTTGTTTGACTCTAGTTTATCATTTTGCTATAAACTGTGTGATATGCGGCAGTATTATTATGTCAGGGAAGTAGAGAAGATACTTATCGCCATCTACGATATGTTCGACAACATGCGGGTGAATAAGTATACGGACCCACAGAGGAAGACCATCGATAAGACGGTCGAGATTCCTCTGGTTACTCACTATTCGAAGAGTTTTGCTAATTACCTGTCTTCCACGACATCCAAGCAGATTCTCCCGATTCTCCCGGTTGCCGGTCTACGCTACATGGGCGACTCCCGGGATAATCCCAATATGCCGCAGCCGACCTATGCAAGGGAGCTGTACTGCAAAGAACACGACTTCTGGATTCGTGACATCCAGCCGAGGGCGCATGTGTTCCGCTTCGAGCTGACCGTGCTTACCAGTAATACCTCCGATATGTGGCAGATTAAGGAGAATATCCAGTCTACTTTTGCAGAATATCGCAGTGTGCGGATTAAGGAATTCGATTTCTGTCCTGAACACGGGATAACCATCCCGGTCCATCTAGTAAATTGGAATGACGATGTTCATGATGAGACCGAGTTGACCTCGAACGAGTCGCAGTATTTCCAGACGACCTTCACGATAGAGGCGCACGGGTGGATACACAAGGCGTACATGATTCCTGCAGAAATCCGCTATGCCCAGATGGACTTCAATGTGGGTAACAAGATGTTAGACAGCGAGCAGATTCTTGTCTATCCCGACGAGATTGCCAAGCAGAAGCGTCGTCTGTGGGAAACGGTGACCCCTTCCCGTCGCAAGGGATTCTCCCTGCTTAAAACATTTACCAGAACCCTTATGCGCCGCTCTACGGTGGATGGCGAGGAATACTGGAGTGATGAAACTCTCAGGTATGCGATGCTTACCTATAATGAGATTACCGGGTATGACAGCAACGGTGACCCGAAGGGATTCAACCCGATAGCCGTCGGTGATGGGGAGAACGGCTATGTGGAGGAATATGTCCGCAATCCGGATGGCTCATATGCAAGAAACGAGGATGGCTCGTTGAAGACTCAGCGCGTTCCGAAGTACAGCTGGGAACAGGTAGTCGTCGATGATGTCGAACGCCCGACCGAGGTGCCGTCATTTGACCTGTTGCACCTTACCTTTGATGAGGACAGTCCGTTTGCGAAGGATGCAAGCGGGATGGGCCGTGATTTTGTGGCAATCAATGACGAAAACCGTAAGTTCGTCCCGAATATTGCTCCTGGTAACGGTACTGATGCCCCGGAAGGATACGAGGCGCTTGGTATTCAGGCTGATTCGAGCAGTGAGAGTGGTATCAGTGACTGGGGGCAGATTATCGAGTGGTTCGGCGATAATAAGGAAGGGAAAATTGACAACCCGTTCACCTTCAAGGCTACCCTGCAGTTCAAGGAATCTACTCCGGGTGATACCGTGTTCCAGTACCTGTATAACCCTGCCGATGTCACCCTTGAAGACGGTACCGTGATTCCGGCTGGAGAAGTATGGTTTGATTGGGGCGTGATGGATTCCAAGCTCTACTTTACTTATAAGACCACCACGCAGTATCATACATTCGAGACTGATACATTTGAATTTGACAACAAGACGATTTACTCATTCTACTTTGTCTTGTATAACAGCGGCGCGTCGGGTATGTTTGGCGTAAAGACTAACCTGAACGATACGATGGTCGCGTTGATTACACACGAAGTAAAGGAATAGCTATGGATATCAAGGAGAGAATGGCTAGGCAGATGCATCGGGTGAAGGTGGAGGCCGCAATTGCTGCGATGAAGACTCCGCCACCTGATTATGTGTTCAAGGAACCGCAGATGCCGAAGCCGATGTCTGAACAGCAGAAGGTGCAGGCGTTTATCGAGGACCGTACCTATGACGACATTCCGATGGAGCGGAGTAAGATTGACCCGAAGCGGGTTACATCTATGGCCGATGTTCATCGTATCGTCATATCGGAACAGCCGAGGGAATTTGTAATTGGTCCGAAGGAACAGCTGGACCACAAGGCGCCGAACTTCCGCAATATAGGTCAGGAAGCGATAGAGGGACCGGGATACTCGGCAATCAAGGCAAATAATAGGGATGACGAGGAAGACCGGATGATTCAGATGTCCGATGGTGATAATAGCGCCCCGGCACTTCATGGAATTAAGATTGACCTTAGCGGTAGCATCGGAAAGATGGCGGCTGCCCAGCAGGCGACCGCTCCGAGTGAACCACCCCCTCCGCCCCCGCAGTCTCAGCCGAAAGCGGCTCAGCCCAACGTAGGTACGAATGTCCCTCCAGGTACCATTGAAATGACCGATATGCAGCGGCAGATGCTTGCTGCGATGCGCGCACAGAGGGGCGCGAAGGTTTTGTAATTAACTAAAGGAGAATGCATTATGAGCATGTCAATTCAGGAAAGAATGGCTCTGCAGGCGAGACTATCCGTAGCTTCGCATCGTCAGCCCATTCCGACGCCACCCAAGGCAGCAGCGCCGGCATCCAGTGCCGTAGAGCGTATGGCAAAGCAGGCTGCTGTCGCCGCACAGAACAAGGCTTCAGCAAATTCACTTCCTCCTCCACCGGAACCGAAGTCCGCGCCGTCGATGAGCGCCGCCGAACGCATTCAGCGCCAGGCAATTACGGCTGCCGCACAGAAGGGCTTTAACGGAAAGGCCGAGGTGAACGCTCAGGTAATCGACTACTGGCACAAGCGCTACGCCGACTTCCAGAAGAATGTTACCGAAAAGCTCGCACTCGACCCACTCTACTTCGAGAAATTCGATGCAATTACCGGGCTGCCTCTTGATGGTTCCGGTGCGGAGACCTCGGAAACGAAGGAAGGCGCCCCGGTTGAATCTGAAGCGCCTGTAGTGGGTGTTGCTACGGCCGAAGGCGAAGTCGCAATCACTGCGCCGGCATCTGAACCGGTCAAGGATATGCCGTTCCAGGCTACCCCGGTGATTAAGCCGAAGCGCGTAGCGAGTCGTAAGAAGAAGCCTGCCACCAAGCCGATTGACCCTGAAAACGATGGAGTCGAGGAACCGGTGACAAGCAATCCGTTCGGTGTTACCGCAAGTGGAGAATCTGTAGGAATCCAGTAATGGCTTCCCAGATGGAATCCAGTATGTTTCGGCTGCTGGCCTTCGGGCTGGCAGCCTTTTTCGTAGTTGCCTTTGGGGTTGCTTTCTTGGCCGGGTCTTCGCACCTTGCATGTTCTCCCTCGGGTTCCGCTGGAGTATTCTTGGGTGTTTCCTTTGGTTTTTCGGTGCAGGCATCGGCGATGCTCTTCATTGACAGGGATAGCGGCCAGTCGAACTTGTCTTTTCGTACATTGCTGTGGAAGAATACGCCGTTGAAATTCAGTGCGGTACTTGCGTCGTCGAATGGTTCATCGTCCTTGACGAAATCGAGTCTGATTGAGTGCTTTGCCGCGAGGTACTTTACGAGGGAAGCTGTGGCGGCAATCTGGATTGGACTCATCAGAGCGTAGTGCTTGTTCCCACGGTACTCGTGTTCCTCGTAGAACTCGGTTTCCTTTGCCGTGCAGTATACGCTTCCGTAGGCGTCGTAGAGCTTGCTGTTCTTCATGGTGAGTGGGCCATAGTTGGAAATTTCGATTCCGATTGACTGCTTGGAGAGGGCGGTGTTCCCCCCGATGGTTCCCGAGCCGAGATGATAGCTCCAGTTGTTGTCCGGGAAAAGCTCGTAGATGCGCCCTGTACGGTCGACTACATAGGATACCGATACATGGTTGCCCGGCTTGGATAGCGCCTCGATGTCGGACATGATGTACCCGACCGTGAAATGGAGGCAGATACTTTTCTTTGTCGTGTCGGCTGGATAGTAGTAGGTTGGGTCTGTTGGACGGATTGATGTGATTTCGAACCCGCCGGGGATGGTTACCGTTCCGACTCTCTTGAATGTACGCCCGCTCGGAAGCTTCAATGTATCCGCAAAACGGTCTTCTTTTTCGGAAATTTTGGATGGATGCATACTGAAGTCTCCTTTTTTCTGCTGGTCGAAGTTTATGCAACGATAAACTTGCGGAAAATAACAGTGAAGGTATGATTATGGCAGTCGATATGGCTCAGGCTCAGGCTCTTAAGTTTAGGGAGATTCTCAGGGAAAATATCGAAAAACTCGTTGGTGATAGCGAGACGACCGATGCGATTATGAACATGTGTGAAACGGTTAGTAAAATGGCTGCGGTGAACGAGAAAAGCCGGGCTATCTTGATGGAAGCTGCCGACCAGAAGGGCAATAGTTACGATACGCTCAAGGATATGGCGAAGTGGCTCCTTAACGAAGGTAATGACCTTAATGTGTTTCACTGGAATGTGGATAAGAATTCTAAGCATGAATTGCTTGACGAAGCTTACAAACTTTGCCGGGATAGCGGCGATAAGCTAGCCGAGGCTTACATAGCGATTATGGACAAGCCGACTGACACGCCGCCTAGCGATGAAGAGGTGCTGAATCGTCTGAAGACTTTGCAGAGCCGTATGCAGGAGGCTGTATCCAAGAATCCGAAGTTCAGCGAAGGTGTCAAGAATTACTTTGCTGATTTCGACGAGAAGATTACGACCATTATCTACAAGTGGTCACGGTTCAGCGCCTAATCGGCATAATTGCTATATTTGTATTACTGTCACTATACGGAGGTTCACAATGGATATGGCCAAGATGCTTGCCGAGGAAAGGGAAGATATGCTTAAGCATAAGTATATCGAATCGGAGAAGGCTGGTCGCGACCTGGGTGAGCCGTCTATGGTGAAGTGGGCGAAGGAATTCGGGGAAGCGTGGCGTTTTAACTACAACAAGACGCATATGATGGACCTCGGCGATGGCACTAAGCCCGTATATTTCGGTATTTTTCTGGACCAGAAGTCCAGGGAATATCTCCAGAATGAACTCTTTGAATATGTTCCGTCCGGGTGGCGCATGTTGTGCCACCATTGCACGATAGCATTTGGCAGCCCGGAGAAACACCCTGATGTACTCGACTTCCTTGCATTGAAACTGGCAAAGAATGTCGAACTGGAAATAGTATCCCTTGGCATCTCTGATGATGCGATTGCGGTAGGGGTTGCCGGTGATTTCAAGTCTATAAACCCGATACCGCATATCACTGTCGGTATACCGTTCGATGGAAAGCCGAAAAACTCGAATTTCATTAAGGAATGGAAAGAATTTAAAATGGACCGGAAGGTAGTCGGTGTAGTCGATGCTTACCCGAGTCACTTTGGGTGGAAACACTAGTATGGATAATCAGTTACAGGATATCATGCCGCAGGACGAGAACTTGTCCAACGCGCTTATGGCGGGATACAATGCCGCTAGACAGATGAATTTCAAGGATACATCTAAAAAGGTGCTTAATTTCACCCACAACGACCTGGATGGCGTCGTTGCCGGAATCGTGGTCAAGAATGTGTTCCCTGATGTCGATGTCTATCCGGTTAACTACAAGGGTAGCCCGATGTATGATACTGCGGTGGCTCGTATTGCGCAGACCGGCGCAAACTATGACTTTATCCTGTTTACCGACTGGTGTCCGGGCGTGAACGATACGGAAATGTATGACGCGCTTCATCAGGCGCGTGTGCCGTTCCTCGTGATTGACCATCACCAGAAAGCGGAGAAGCATCCGGACGACCCGCAGGGTACATTTGTGATTGATACTTCGAAGTGCGGCGCATATAACTGCTATGAGTTTTTCGGGGATATCAAGGACTTGTCCTATCTTGATACCTTATGCGATGTTACTAACGACCACGATATGTGGATTCGTAAGAAAGTTCCGCTTTCCGACCATCTGAATTCTTTGCTGTACCTTATCGGTACCGAGGAATTTGACCGTAAGTACCGTCACGGTATGGATGGCTACAATTTGCTTCCTGACGATGCGGAATTAATGCGTAACCACGATGCTGAGGTGGATGCCTATCTCAATTCGTTGAAATTGACTCCGCTTCCGGGTAATGGCGTATATACTACGGTCGGCAAGTTTAATAGCGAGATTGTTCTCCGCTTGGAAGATAAGTACGACTGGATTGTTCTTAGGTCCGGGCAGCAGGATGTTCCGGGAATGATAAAACTATCCTTCCGCGCACGGAGAAAGGACCTTAATCTCGGCAAGATTTTGGATAGCCTTGGACGAGGCGGTGGCGGACATCCGGGTGCTGCTGGTCAGGTTCTTCCTGAGGCGGATGTGGCTCCATTCATCATGGAAGTCGCAAAGATAATTACTTCAATGTAATGGCGATTGCGATAACAAAAAGCAAAAGTAGACATACGGTGAACTTTTCACCGAAACTGAACCCGACCGTATCGGGTTCAGTTTTGTTTTTAGGAGGATTGATTGAACCGTTGTTGGAAATAAAATCTACACAACATATGTTGTATATTTCTGGAATGTTGTCAATCGGCCCGTTGGTAGGTGCGAAAAAGTCGAATGGGGCGTACCCGGGGTAACTCGTGAGACGGAATATTACATAACCGTCGTTGAATTGGTATTCCCGGATTGAATACTTGATAAACAGCGATTCAGCATCAAATTCGCGGTTTACCGTGCTGATTAATTTGGCGTATTGTTTGAGGAAATCTTCGGTGTCGATATTTCGGTCGCCGTGGTATGTTACTTTTATTGTATCTAGGTTTAGCATAAAACAAATATAGCAAAGAAATGCAGCCGGTTGGCTGCCTTTGCTGATTGTTGCGATTAGAATATTTAGTTTGCCGGTGTAGTGGCCGGTATGGCGACCGGCTTGGCAAAGGAGTTTCGTGTCCAGGTAACACGGAGCTCTTCATAGGCGAATCCCTTCCTGGCTTCCTTGTTTTTGAGGATGATTTGTCCGCGGAACAGGATGCTGGAACGGGTTTCCGGCGGCAAGCTCATCAGCTCATTGAATGCGCCCAAAAGCTGATTCCATTTCTTGTACATCGGATTGTGCTTAAAGCGACTCATTCTTTGCACGATGCGGTAGAAGTTTCCCTTGTAGTTCGGGTGGTCGTCGTCCTGCGGGACGACAGATGGCGTTTCTTCGTCGAGGTTGGCGGTTTCTTCAGCGATAGCCTGCACTTCGGCGGCGTCCTTTTCCTGGGCGGCCGTTACTTCTTGCATATTTTCTTCGGAAGTCATGTTCATAGAAAGTTTCCTGTGGTTAGTTTTGCTATAACACAAATATAGCAAAATTACCATCGGTCGTAGCAGGGATGTTTCTCCACGGGAGTGATTGCAAGCTTGTCGAGTTCATTGAGGTTGTTGTACCAGTTTTCCTGATACTGTTTCATCGGGTTACTAACAGCTAACCTAAAATCTACCTAAGCTTACTCAAATATAGCAAAATCTACGAGAAATATGTGTATTTTTAGGTTGCAAATCGGCATAAAATTTTGTATATTGTTATAAACTTGATGTATAGAGGTTCGATGAATTAGTGGCTTTCTTCATTGAACGACAATAAGAGACCATTTATGATGGCTCGTTTGATGCTGAAAGCCACAAAAAGTATCGAACGAGCCATTTCTGTATTGTATGAGCAAGCACTGTTGGACATTGAAGGATAGGTACGAATCGCAGTTCTCCGCTGCGTTCTATCCTATCATGCTGTCCGACACTAAGCGAGCCGAAATTATCCATAGGGCAGAAGAAATCCGTGCGGTAAGGAACGACATATCGGAAGTGTTCTTCTCGGATATGCTCGGCTTCCAGGACATGAGCAAGTTCGAGGCGTTCAACTTCTTCAATCCTACGTTCAACACCCGGCTTTCCAGCCATTACTTGAAGAAGGCTATCGAAGAAGTATGGAAAGCATACCAGCTAAGGTTTGGTGCAATCCGCAAGAAGATTGAGTTTGTAAAAGTAGAAAAGCTTGTGCCGTCATTCTATAAGATAAATTCTCATGGACATAAGAAGGGCGAGCTGAAATCTATCGAAGTACATACCAAGAAGACCGAACTAACGAAAGTATTGACCTGGCTTGCACGATATGGAAAGGACGAATCCGTTTACTGGCTAGAATCCGTTATCCCTACTGTTGTAGAAACCAAGCAGAAATTCTACCGAACCATTCTTGAAAAGATACACAAGTTCGGTTTCGACCGCCTTATGCGATTGGCCTTATCCCGTAGAGAAGCTGTATATGCGAAATATATCGAACGTGGAAAGATTACCTTTGATTCGCTCACTTTCAGCGGGCGAAGCCGTATCACGCGTCCTATAGTGGATGCCCGTAGGAACGAGACCGGAAAGTTCGACTATTTCATCGAGATTTCCTGGGACTGGTCCAGCCAGGCATACCATGGACCTAGTGAGCATACACTGTGCATCCCGTTCAAGTACAACAAGGCATACCACAAGTCACTGCAAAGATACTGCAATGGTGGAGACACTTCCTATACAATCGTAATCCGAGGAAAGGACATCCACGTAGTCCTGGCAAGGGACGGCTACCGCTACAAGAGCGATGCAGAAATTACCGAGGAGAATACGGTCGGCATAGATGTCAATTCCAAGCATAACATGTTCGCATTGAGCACCGGAGAGTTCATTCCCCATGACGAGAAGCTGATTGCCGAACTTGAAGACGAGCTGTTTAAAATCGACAACAAGCAGAAGAACTACGATGCCCGGTTCAAGGAATACGAGGAACATGATGCCTTCAAGATTTCCAGTAAGGACAAGAAGCGGATAGAAGCCATTACCTTGAAGCTGAACGAATCCAACAAGCGTAGAATTGCCACCATGTGCAAGGACCTTGCCGACCGTGGATTCAAGCACATTGTAATGGAAAATCTTACAGGATTTCAAGGAAGCAGACTAAATGCCGATGACAAGAAAGGTTTCAACTTAGGACGGTTGCATCTACGAATTGGACTGTCATCGTTAAAGGATGACGTAGAACATATATCGGCACATTATGGACTGGGCTTCTCGCTCATACAGCCAGAGTATACCTCGAAGATGTGTCCGGTATGCGGCGGTATAGACGACCGGAACCGCCAGACTCAAGAAGAATTTAAGTGTGTGGACTGCTTGCATGCCGACAATGCAGACTGCAATAGTTCAATAAACATCAAGTTCCGCCTTACCTCGACCGTGTTAAGAGGGTACCTACTTGAAGTAGGGGATAGCGGATATAGGTGCTTCCAGCCAAAGAGCTTGTTCGGGTGGCAAGTAAGGAAGTGCCTAGAAAAGTGCCGTTGCGATGGTCTGTTCAAACGGTCCATAGGAAATCACGAAAAACTTACGATGAGTAAGTTTGAGTAGATTTCAGTCAACGGTTGAACTTGAGGTCGTGCATACGCTGGAAGCTAGCGTGTAGGTCGCCCGCTAGGTCGCCGGCCGGTTTCACCGCCTGGAACCACATCAGGGTCTGGTTCTTGGGACGGGCTTCCTGTTCTACGGTAGCGTCATTGTAGGTAGGGTCGATGTCGAGCTTGCGGGAGTTTATCAAAGTTCCAACAATCTGTCGAGTTCTTCCTTGGTCGCTCGCTTGGCTCTGGTGATTGCCGGACGGGTAAGCATCTCTTGTCCCGGTACGGCAAGCGGGTCGGGGTCCTTCTTTTTGGCTAGATGGGGGAAGTTGGCATCTTTGAATATGTCAATCGGGGTTTTCGGGTCGTCCACATCGGAAAGGTCAGGTTCATCCGGTTGTTCTTGCTTTTCCTCTTCAGCATGGCGTTTAGCTTCGGCAGCCGCCTGCTCCTGTTCTTTTTTCCAACGGTCGTGGTGCTCACAGTTGACTGATGAGTTCGAAATGTGGTCCATTTCGGATGTGTCGTCGAGGTTGCTGAAATTCCATTTGAACCTGATGTCGGCAGCCGTCAGCTTATATTTATGGATTAGGCCGGGAGAAACCTGCCGACGAAGGAATTCGGTCAGTCGAGGGGATATCGGGCGTGGGTTTTTGGGTGGCTGGATTTTCAGGACTGCGAGATAGAATTCGTCGCATATGTCCTCGTCACCGCCTAGTTCTCGCAATATTTCTCGGGCGATGCCCGTTATTTGCATTTCGCCCATTGCGGTTGCCGGGATACGATGTTTTTTCGCGTTGATTTTCAGAAGGGTGCTTATGAACGCCTGATTGTTGATTATGAGTCTATCGATATCTGCCATAATCTCAAATATAGCAAAGAAATACCATAAACTATGAATACCGAGGTGTTCAAATGAATGTGCATTTTATAACTACTGATGATATGGCCCGCTACATCATATCCCGCATGGGTGGGCAGGTCAATGAGATTGAGATGGTCGTCGAGGAGCATCACGGTCTTGGCCATGTGTATATGGCTATCAATGATACTGCCGACTACTTCTACCGCTACTGCTTCGACGAGGCGGCTTATGTGGACTATATGCTCATCCGGTTGCAGCCGGGTGTCATCGAGTACCATGTCCCTGACGAGGTGATGAATGTGGTCGAGCTTATGCCTAGTTACGGCAATACCTTTAGCCCGATGATGGCTTGGGATGTCGGGCCGGGTGAATCGCTAATTGGTGTCGGTGGTGCCGGTATGGGCGGCCTTGGACAGTTTGACCTAGTGACTATGGCCGGCGCAATGCGGTATCTTGCAGATGTCCAGAAGTTCGCTGGTACCCAGTATAACATCAAGCTGCACCCGGTCGACCATATCTTGCGCGTATTCCCGACCCCGAAGACCTGTCGTAATGCGCTTGCTTGCGTATATACGAAGGCAAAAAAATCTGAACTTTACAATAATGTCATTTTCCGCGATATGGCGGTGGCCCGTGCGCAGATTCAGCTTGGCGATATCCTGAAGAGGGACGACTACGCAATTCCGGGTGGCGGCAAGATTAACGGTTCGCTGATTTATACCGATGCGATGACCCGGTGGAAGGACCTATTCGACCTGATGAAGCAGGAAGCTCCGGGTCCGCTGATGATGACTGACTTGAGCGGTCTCTAAAATACAAGAGCCTCGGGAAATCCCGGGGCTCCTGGCGTTTAATGTGCTCATTTGGAGCAGTCTATTTGAATTTCAGTGATTCCGCACACTGGGTAACTGCATTGACGCTTGCTTTGCTGTAGCGGATGGCTTGCATGGCACAGCCAACTTCGCGCAACTTCTTACGGATACCTACATATACGAGGAAGGTCGCCTTGGCGTCGGATAGTGCGGTATGGGCCTTGTCGTTGGTTACGCCGAGGATTTCACACACTGTGTTTAACCTGCGGTCCGGCCAATTATCGGGCTCAAGTCCACTAGCCTCATAAAGCAGGTCGAGTAGTTGAATGGTGTCATCAACTCTGAAGCTATCCAGTTGGTGACGGTAGAAGTCCTTCATGTATATTTGAATGAACTTCTTGTCAAATTTGAAGTTGTGAGCGATGAGTGTAGTCCAGAACCCTTTGTTGGCGTGTTCTGCGAGCATAGCGGTCATTTTTTCTTCGACTTCTGATACAAGGAGTCCAGTTGTTTCTAGTTCTTCTAGATTGAGGTGGTTAATATCTTCGACTGCATGTTTGTCGATTGTTTTGTCGGCGAATTGGCTCGGCTTGAAGTTCCATTCCCCTTCAGCCAGAGTTTCGTACTGCAGTGTTTCGGCGTCAAGTTCATAAATACCCATGCCGATTTGGAGGATGGGATTTTTACTAGCGTAAAGACCTGCAGTTTCGGTATCTATTGAGATGATGATTCGTTTGTCGTTCATACGACAAATATAGCAAAATTACCACTTGCCGATGAGGTCGCCGCACGGGAAGTATCCCGGGTCGTTCGTGACATCCTTGACACACTGGTCGACTTCAGCCGGTGTAAACAGGACATCCTGCTTGAGTTGCAGCAGGGTTTCTTTGTCGAGTGCGAGCGGGTTCCCCGTGCTGGTCGGGTTAGTAGCGACGGCGGAACCGTCTGTAGCGTTCCCGAGGGATGTCGAACCGAACAGGTTGTCGATGAAGTGCTGCTGGAGCGGGTTGTCCTTGACTTCCTGCGCGACATTCTGCCCGTCGTCTGTTGCGGTGTCGATGTATGCCTTCCACCAGTACTTGTGCCACATGTACTCGTACTCCGGCCAGTTGTCGGTTATCGAGTTTACCGAGAAGAGAATATTGTTGTACTCCGGCTTGAGAAGGTCGCCTGCCTTGGGGAATATCTGCTGTGCGGTATACCCGTGGTATACGAATGTGTCGTAGCCGCGCTGCCAATATTCATCGTTGTGAAGCCCGACATCGCAAAGGGGCTTGATTCCGGCATCCATAAGGCTACGGTAGTTGCGCTCGAGGAACAGGCCCATGTGGATGGCGACTTCTGTCTTGTCGGTGAACTGTATGCCGAAGCGCTTGTAGAATTCGTTCTGAGGGTTGAAGGTAATTTGGAGCGGCATCTCGAACACACGGTCAATCGTACGGGAGTTGTCTTCCTTGGTAAGCGGGTTGGCCGAGGTGTCGAATGTCGTGGTGTAGTACAGGAAGGATGTGCCGTGGTTCTCCATGAAGTCACGGGTGAGGTCCTTGTACTTCTGCTGTGCGTGGAAAGCGTTCTGCCTGCGGTAGAAGCTGCCGTAACCGTGCCGGGTGTGTGACTCGAAGTCTGGCTTGGAATAATGTGAGCGCGGACTGCGCTGGACGAACCCGGCAGACTTGTCTTCCCAGAAGGGCTTCGATACATTGGCCTGTACACTGAACTCCGGCACTAGGACATGACGGGCGCGCACATAGCCTTCAATGATAAGCGGTATACTTGGCAACTTGTTACCTCGGGATACAGTTTATATCCTGTGGGGGTTCCCGGGGTATATAAACTACCGATAATTGAAGAGGAATGGGAAAATGGCTTCAACATCAGTCGCAAGAAAGTATACGAACATATCGTTTGATGACATAAGGGCTCATCTCGTCGAAATTGTGAAGGCCAAGGAAGGCGCCCTTGCCGATATGGGGGACAGCTCGTTTGGCAAGACAATGATTGAGCTTTTCTCCGGTTTTGGCGACCTTGCGGCTAACTGGACAGAGGCTGCCTTTGGTAATATATTCCTTGAGACGGCGACAGCCAAGCCGGCCGCTTATTCGGGTGCTCGCTCGATTGGTTACAGTGTCCGCCGCCCGGTGCCGGCAAAGTGCTCAATCGGCATCCAGGTGACATCAATCAGGGAACACGGGACACTCAAGGTATTTATCCCGAAGGGTACCGTCTTTACGATGTCCGGTGCGACGCTCACTTCGATGGACGATATGGAGTTCATATACGACTATGATTCCGATGCCGACCAGACGGGTCTTATGGAACTTTCCCGTGGCCTCAATGTGCTTGCCGAAGGTCAGTTCCGTACTGAAGTTCTCATTTCGAATGGCCGACAGAATCAGGAATTCCACATCAATGATGCCTCTTTCTCTGATTATTTTGGTGACAGCGACCCGAACTTCTCCGATGATGGCAATATGGCTCACCGTCCGGCCTGCTTCACGCGGGTTACCTCCGATGCGACCCTGATGGACAACATCGACCCGGATATCGTTATCGACGACAAGTTGTACTGGCGCATTTCCCGTCGCGGATTGGAGGACCCTGCTCTTGACACGAAGTCGACTACTGGGCTTGAGTTCTCTACCGAGCAGGGTAACTACAGTACGAACTATACGGCTCTCATCGAGACCGCGAATGACGGTTCTGTTGCGATTAGGTTCGGCGATGGTCTTAAGGCAGCCATTCCGTTTGGCAATATCGAGGTCACCTACTTCTCTACTAACGGTGAATCGGGTAATATGCTTGGTGTGTTCGGTACGGCGCTCTCGACGACTGGCGGGAACATTACCATTACCACAAAGGATGGGCAGGAGACCGATGTCACCCTGAACGACCTCAATATCTGCTTGGTGACCGACATTAGGGGCGGTCTGGATATAGAATCGATAGAGTCTATCCGTAACAATGCGTCTGTTATTTTCAATACGCTTGACAGGTTGGTTACTCGTGAGGCATACAAGGTATTCCTCCGGCGCTATGCCGATGTGAAGTATGCGTCTGCCTATGGCGAAGATGTTCTTAACACGAAGCTCCTCAATGGGGGTATCAATGTGAAGTACATGAACCAGGTGCGCTTTACGGCGCTAAAGGACCTGTACCGTAAGAAGGATGGCAAGTATTACCCGACGAACGAGGACGAGTATATGTTGGCTGGGTATAAGGTCAACGGGTTGATGTACAACTGGCTGTATGATTTCCAGGACCCGAACAAGGAGAGCGTTGTTGAGGATGGTGCTGCAATAATTGACGGCATCCGGGGAGAACTTGATGCTACCGTGGAGAAAGCTTTGGTAGCTGCCGGAATAGAAACTCCGAGCGATGAACAGATTGCCGCGATTTCGGCTGACTTGATGAAGCTTGTGAACAAGCATGTCCCGAAAATCAAGTTGGATGATTCAGTATTCTCCGCGTTCCTTACTCCGATGGATTTCGTGGTGGAAGGCTCCGAACTCCACAATATTATGCTGGCACTGAACAGGCGCGGGATGCTTACGGTCGGCGATGGTTTCCACAACTATGTGTACCCGTCCGTCCACAATATGGAAATCAAGATGGATGTCGTGCTTTACAAGGGTAACAACTTTACTGACATCCGCGAGCGCATCAAGAATGTGGTGTACCGGTACCTCAAGGAGAATACCGAGTTCTGCACCCCGATTTTCCGCTCGAAGATTGCATCCCTTGTCCACAGCATGAAGGAAGTTGCCGGTGTCGATGTGTATTTCCAGCCGGCGGATAGCGCTTTCGCCGAGCTTGACCTTGAGAACTATCCGTGGATGGGCGATTCGACCTCCACATTCTGCGACCCGGGCACTACGGCGTTTACCGGGATGAGCTTTACCTTGCAGGGAAGCTACCGGGGTGGTCCGCGTGTTTCCGATGTATTCACTATGCGTGACCAGGGTAAGATTCAGTCCCAGATTGCCGAATACTACGCCCAATATGTCAAGCCGTATGTCGGTACCCGGACTACAGACGGGTGCGGCAATGTCAAGGTCGAGAACTCGATTACCGACAAGCTTATTGACCGCTTTGTTGCCTATATTTGGGAGCGCGTGATGCAGGAAATCTATGCTCCTATCACGGAAGCGCTCGATAACGAGTACAAGTCTGGGGGTACGGATACATTGCGGTACAAGGCTATTCGAGATTCAATCAAGACTTGGGAAATGGGCAAGGATTCACTGAAGTTCAAGAACATTTCCGGGATTACCGATATGGTCGAAATCAACGGGGTGAGGCTGTTCGACTATATGCGCTATGGTATGGACTACATCAAGCTGGTGCGCCGCGTACTTGGAGCCAAGTCTACCGAAACCCTTATCAATAGCGATACGGGCAATATCACCGAATATTCCAATGACAACGAGATTGTTCAGTTCACTATCCCGAATGAACTTATCAATCTTACTGTCGCGCAGACATCTTCACTTCTTACGGGAACAGGCAGTAGCGTATAATGAATCCGATTCCACTTAATGACCGGGGCCAGTTCAGGTACCTTGACTTTGTTGCTTATCTTCCGGAATTTCTCCGTGAGGAGCCCGATGTGGTCGAGCTTGTTCAGGTAATGAGCGACTATATCAATGACGGCTACCGAAACATCGAGGATGTCGAGGAGTTTGAGTTCAAGCTGTGTGTAGCCGAGCCGAAAGTCGAACGGGCGAAGGAAGCGCTCGCTAAGCTGCGCTCTATGTTCGACCTCGCGTCGGGTCGAAGCGACCGGGTATACTACCTATCGGTCCCCCGAGCAAATGTGAAATCCAACGAGGTGTTCGGGAAGAAGACCGGCTATACCCCGTATTATGTGGATGTTCCGCTGAGGGAAGTTGTTGACGAAATTACTGGTATACAGACTATCGATTCTAAGCTGGTCGATATGGAAGATGGAGATGTGGTATTCGTCAGGTATACCGCAGTTGAACCGCCTGTAACCAAGGCGTACTATCTTTCCAAGGATACAAATACTCATACAAATACTCTCTTGGCCGACCCGGAAGGTACTAGTCAGGACCCGTTTACGGACACGAACAATACGGGTTCCCGGATGATATCGTTCAATGTCAGCGATATATCCAGCATCGGTACCAGGTATGGCGGCCTCCGGAACGGAAATACATACTTCGAGGTATTCTTCAATGCCCGGGTCAGCGATGTCAAGAGTGAGCCCGCCCGTATGCAGGTATCCTTCGATGCTGACCGTATCGATGAATCCAAGGATGATATCGTGGTCGACTACTACGGGATGAGCTATGTCGGCAATGATAAGTACTACACTACCTTTACATTTCACGATACCAATGGGTGGGCTTGGAAGTCGGGTATTCCGGCTGGTATGTTCTATCTGAAGGATAGCAGTGGAGCAAAGCTTTCTGCTGTCGGTGAGGCGCTCAAGACGAATGAGGAGATGGCGGAGGACCCGTCGCTGTCGTATTCGTCCGAGAGGTATGCCCTTTCTAAGGATGCTACATACGATATCTATGGCGGTACTTGGACATTTGTTACCGAGACTGCGATTCCACAGGTTGATGACGGAAGGTTCTATGCGGTAAATACCCGTACTGGAAAGTGCGTCGGTGAGTTCATTTGCAGTTCGTCTAAGTCTGCCGATGGCGAGTTTGCGACATCAATGAATGCCGTATGGGTGGATGGGTATACTTCTACTATCCCGAAGGACGAAGTTATCCTTATCCAGTTCCCCCTGTTTTATAGCAAGGGTGTTCCGAATTACCGCAGCGCTGTTCCGATTGCGAACTGGGAAGTGCAAGCGTCTATTGGTGCCGTCAAGGTGGATAGCGCAGTCATTTACCGTGCGAAGAATGTCGGAACGGTTCCGGTGGACTATGGGACTTTTGAATATGATGCGCTCGATGTGAACGACCCGATGCACTCGGTTTACATTCCGCGTGAGGTATTCTCTAAATTGTCAGCTGATATTGCTATCGGACTTCCGTTGTTCTGTGAAAATGTTCTATGGAGAGGTATTGCCACTGTAGCAAAGTGGAAGAAGGATTCTCGTGGTGGCGCTGTCGTCACGATGGCGGTTACTCTGGATACTTCTAGGGTAGGCAATACGGTTCATCTTCATAGCGGGATGCTGGGTATGATTTCAGTTACCGGCGAAACTGAGGGGACTGTCGATAACTTGTTTACAACTCCCGACCTTCTTAATGTAGCTATTGGTTCAGGTTCTTTGTCTGGTGCGAAAGGATATGTCGTATGCCTCCTCAATGGTATCCCACACTATCCACGCTATCTCATTATCCGTGAAGTCGACCAGACTACCGGCAAGGTAACCTTTGATAGTCCGAATATCGAACCTGGGTACTATGCGTTCTATGTAATGCAGCTTGACAAGGAAACCGGCTATGTGAAGGAATTTGGGTCGGTTAACCGTATTGGCGATAATAAGTGGAGTGGTTCCTGCAAGAGATATCGCGGCGATGTGTACACCGGCGGGCCGGCATATATGTATGACGGACAGGGGAACTGCGCTTTCATTGAAATGGGAAGCGAGGAGAATCCGGTCAGCCTGTTTACCGAGGAAACTTGGTACGAGAAGGGTGATATCGTGTATAATCCGGGAGACGGCAAACTCTATCGCTGCCTCGTGAAAATCTATGCCGATGTCGGTGATACGCCGGACGGGATGCACGAGTTCCGCATAGAGCGGCTGGCCAATACTCATATAGAGTATTCCGAGGTATACAACAAGTTCGTACCGTACTATGGGCCGGTGAAGAGTATGGAATTTGGCGGCAAGGTGGACTACACCGGCGATATGGATATCGCTACTCTTCCGCTTTATATTACGAAGGTGGTCGAAAACCGCTTGAAGTATGGTTGGGAGCACCGTGATTTCCTCAATTACGGCACGATGATGAATATGAATGGCCGTGACCGTAACGGTTCGGTCGATATATTCAGTTCCGCAAGGTCAACCGGTGGCCGTGAGTTTGAGACCGCGAAGGATGCCGTGACGGCCACTCTCAAGAGCAAGGCTAGGTGGAACATTACCTATCCTGTTGTGAAGCAGGGGGTTGCTACTGACCTGAAGGTGGATATCGATAATCAGGTATATGTCACGGCTGAATATGTGGAAGGCGCATGGGTTGTCTCGGTGGCATCGGCTGCCCACGGATTGGTCGAAGGTGCTCTTATCAGGGTTACTGGGTTTGCCGAGACATCGGGCCTGAATATCAATGGGTATTACCCGGTCCATGTTGTGGATGGGGATAATATCAGCTTCTCGATAACTGACTCCAGGATGATGAGTACCCGCCGCGTGATTAACTTTGAGGTAAGCGAGAATACCAGCATTGACTATATCGGCGAATATTGGGCTGACTTGGTTACTGTTGAGAAGGTTGCCGGTGAATCATCGGTATATCAGGTAGCTGCTGCTAATCCGCTTGTTGGAATCACCGAAGGCGATGTTCTTACACTGGTTGACATTGATGCCGATACCGGAAAGAGCAACGCTCCGGCCAAGGTAGAAGTTACTGTACTATCTGATAGTGTTCCGGGCGATGGGGTTATTCGATTTACTTGCGGTGCGGATATTTCTGCTTATCTTTCGGATTCGTTCCAGTTGAGACGGGCTGCCGAGGAAGGCGACTATGTGATGGTCGACGATTTGGTGTATCTTGTTGGCAATGGCTTGTGGGGATTGCGTGATGAGCACGACTTGGCGATTCCGTCGGTTCTTGTGTCCAAGCAGAACTTGATGGATGTAAGCAATACTAATCCGGAACTTGCGCTTGGCGAAGATATCGTAGTCGAGCGAATCATTCCGGAAAGCGCTGATGTCGCGATTGTCCGTATCAAACAGCCATTGCTTCACTTTACCGCGGAGAATCGTTCGATAATCGCCGGAAGGACGATGGTCAAGATAACCAATGCTTCCCCGAGCCAGTACAACGGGTGGCATACTGTTACCGATGTTGTTGGTCCAAAGGCGTTCAGGATATCGGTTCGGCTTCCAGAAGATGATGTCATCGAGGCACAGGGTCTCAACGGGATGCCGATTCGGTTGAACGAGGGTAGATGGTATGCGTTTGCCTTGAATGGTATCGATTGGGAAAAGGTGAGCAATCGCGTGACCTATTCGCTCGACAACAAGATAACCTCGGTCAGCGACGGGCTGGTGATTACTGACCGCGACCACGGCTTTGCCGAGGGCGACTATGTGGTTGTAGGCAGTCTTTCCGATATCGTGTCGGTCGATGCATATAACAAGGATGAATTGACCGGGATATCGTGTTACCGGGTGGCCAAGCTCAATGGTACCCGTGGGGCTACTTTGGTTAATATAGATGGTACGCCGGCTACTGCCGTCGCTGAAGGCGCTGCAATCGCTCGGGGCGTCCTGCTGACTGCCCGTAGGGACGATATCGGTTCCCTCACTGGGGAATACAGCCGCAAGCTTGAATCCCTTGGAGGTAAACGCTATCGGTTCACGGTGGGGGATATCGTGATTGCGCTTGCTCAGCAGAATCCATCCGAAATTAAGTCTTGGCGCGTCAATAAGGATGGTGATTGGCTACCTGTTAGGGCCAAGCGAAGCTTGAAGGTTTCCGCATTGGGAGTCTACAGCTACGATAATGCCGCGTTTGACGGTACTGATGTCGATTCCGGTGAGGCCGCCGAGAAGTACGAGACATATAGCGATGTGGATGTGGAATCGTTTGATGCCGATGTTTATGTAGCTGGCTACCGCTGTGTTTCCCGTCCGAACTTCGCGGCTCCTGCATTGGAAGATATGGATACGACACGGACGGCTTCGCTTGAATATTCTTCTGCTGAGGACTTTTCTACGGTTTCTCCGAGGACCAATATGAAGCCCGGCTTCAAGGGCATTCCTTCGATGAAGTACCCGCTTGTCGAGAAGATTGAGCGTCTTTGCTACCTCAGGGATGCACATGTCATCGATTTCGAGCTAATCGAGTACCTCGCCCGGTTCCTCGGGTATGATATTACGGCTCTTGGGCAGGATATCGGCGAAAGCAGTATGTACAGCACCAAGGCCGAGAGGGAACTTGCGGTTAGGGAAACCATTGCTAATCTCCCGCAGTACTATTCATTGGGCGGTACCAAGCCGGGTATCCGTATGTTGCTTGCAACATTCGGGGTGATTGCCGATGTACTGACCCTTTGGACTGATGCGAATCGTCCGTATTCCGATATGATTCACCGCGATGAGGTTATCGAGAAGGTCGAATCCGGCAAGGGTGGTAAGTGGGTTCCGACGCCGTACATCGATGTGGTAGTCACTAACGATAGTCGGTTGCCTCAGTTTACCGCTCGTCAGGGCGATATCGAGCGCATCAAGGAGCAGATTCGGGTATTCAAGCCGATAAATGTGGTGTTCAGGGATTTCATCATCAAGATGGTCGATACATTGAAGCTGGACCCCATGATTTACCTGTGTGGCTCCGAGGTGAAGACTACTGCCGGAGTGGTCGTCGCCACTAATGATGATACCCCGATAACGGTCGACTATAGCGACGATGAACTGAATAATTGTGCTTTCTAGCCGGTATTAGGAGGATAAAATACGGGCTACCGGGGTTACCCGGTAGCTTTTTGCGGATATAAACTAGATTCTTGATAGAATTATCCAGGATGACCCAATGAATGATATTAAATTGACCGAACAAGGCAGGGCCCTTTTGCTTCAGGCTAATACTAATGCCGGGGGCGTAACATATTGGATTGGGTATTTTGGTTTGGCTTATGTGCCTGACCAGAGTAATTTTAACCCTAATGGTTCAACGCTTATTGGGGCCAACGAAAAAGGCGACTACATCTACAATATTTGGCAGGGCGATTTATTTTCCGAAGGCCATATGATTGACAGTGGTAGGGCGATTACACTCTATGACCGCAATATATCATCTAACTTCAAGTATGTCTACAACAGGGAAAAGGGTTGCAATCAGCTGGTTACCTGGACTTGCGACGGGAATGCTGATGGGTCTAATGGTGAAGAGACACCGACATATATCAGGACTGGGTTTAAGGTATATGAAGGTGTCAAGTCGGGTGATGGGAATAATGTCGGCGATGTAACTGACAGTGAGATTCCGTGCCCGGCCCCGTTGGTTTATCTTGGGAAGAATAAGAGTTATACCGATGCAGGTGAAATTAGTACTTGGGATATATTGATGAATAATATCATCGGATATGACTGGCCGCTCAGTGGTACAGTGGGTGGTACAGGCCGACATCCGATGGTCACCCCGGATATGCGTTTTTATGACGGCAATGTGGAACTTGTAAACGATACCGAGTTTGATGCGCAGCCGGATGGCACGGTTGACCCGTTCGGTGTTATTGCTTCTCCGAATACGAGAAGTGAATACACTCTTAATCAGTTTGGTGAATTTGTAAGTGTGTCTAATTTCAACAAGGGACATGGCCATGTGTCATCCGAGGGTTACGAGATGTACACTCAGGATTCCTGCCACAATATGTCCCAGGTTACTCGGTTGTTCCCTATTGCGAAGTACGAAATCGAATCGACTCAGCCATCTACTGATGATTCTAACACTAAGACTGATGAAGCGACGACACTTAAGTACCATATTGAATTGAACCTGAATGCCGCTTATGCCGCTGAACAGGAGTACGAAAAATCTCTGCAGTATCAGGCGCCGCAGAGTTCAGATACAGTTTCTGAGGAGGAGCAGGCTGACGAGGAAATCTTTGTCGGACATCATCCTAATTCATTCAAGTTTAACCGTATTGGTATTTATGCCGTGCAGGCTACTTTGCGCCACTTCATTCGCGAAAGCGATAGTGGTAATGATTGCAGCCAGTCGCTCTATCAGGTCGAAATATCGCCGGATAGTCCCCCGGTTCTTTTTGCGGTCATCAATGTTGATGAACAGTATATCTCTGAGGATACTACTAAATCATACTCTACCGATTTTGCGCTTAAGCTTCTCGATGGGCAAGGTGACCGTATCTGCAAGAATCCGGAAGTCTACTACAACTTGGCTGAAAACGAGGCTCTTACTTGGTACCAGAACCAGTTGCTTGCTACGGCTGGCCTTTCGGAAGCTATCGTTGGCCTCGGCGTCAATGTAGCGAACCTGATGAATAGGGAAGGCGGCAACAATAGTCAGTGTCCGTCCGGTAGCTCTTCTCTTGACGGGACTGAGTATGCGTCGAAGAGTCACACGCACGACTATATGCGCAACCTTGTCGATGGTAAGGTGAACTCCGGGGCTGTCCGGGGTATCGATACCTTGCCGGAAGGCGATGGTATGACGGTCGGCGAAGATTCCCTGATATTGGGTAAGAATACGGCCGGTGCTGGAAAGCTTTTGCTTATTCAGGGTGAAGATACTATATTGGATTATTCCTGTGCCGATAGTGCTGCTATTGGGAATACCCGTCTCAGCGGGTCAAATGTTCACCGTTCATTGCTATTGGGTATGAAACCGGCGTCCCGTCAGGATGGTTCCGATGAAACAATGACGATTGAATGCGAAAATGTTATCGGGAGTACGGTAAGTGGCAATTTCGATGCGGTTAAGAATATAAAGAATTCTCTTGTATACGGTTATGGGATTTCAGAGGTATCGGTTGGCTCCGCTAACGATATCGATGCAAATGATATTATCGCTACCGATACGGCTGAAACACTCGATACGATTGCTATGCTTGACGGTTCCGAAACAGCCCCGGGTACAATGAAGTCGTTGCTTATCGGGGATAATGTCAGGTTTCCGTTTGCTACGAATGGTAGCTTGATAGTTTCTACAGATTCTAACTTTGCCAACTTTGACACCTTGATGGATGCTGATGAGTTTAACGACAAGGTTGTTGACGGAACTATATTTGCAAATGGAAGCGGTTGGTATGTTCTTCGTACGGTCGATGGTGGCACGAATACCGTAAAGGTATACGACGAGACGGCTCAGGCTTTCATCGATGTTCCTCTGGAAGAGGCCTCTGGACCCGATTGCACTCATTACAATGCCGGAGTGTATGTTGATGCTGATACACTCAAGGTTAGCTATACCCCTTATTTTGTTAGAAATGCCGTGATACCTGGCATGTCAATCTATCGTACATTGACCCAAGGTAAGATGTCGCAGTATAGGGCTAATCCTGGACAGATGGAGCAATCCGTACTGATAGGGGATGATAATCATTTTGCATCTAATATGTTCCGAAGCATATTGATTGGTAATGAAAATGATTTCTCTCATTTTGATGTGACCGATTGTGTATTCATGGGTGATAGGTTGATTCACCACGAATACGAAAACCAGGTTAACACTCTTGGAGTTAACTGGGATAATGCAAATCTTAGCTATGCAAATCATCGGCTTAATAATGTTAAGGTGTGGTCTAAATTGGGAAGTAAGGTACTTACGGCACTTTCTAAGGTGGATGATGAATTTGGGACTTCTCATTATAGCGATGCCTTTATATTCTTGGATGACGGATATAATACTCCGGAAACTATTGGTATTTTCCCGGAGCCGACAAAGTTCAGGTCTTATGTGCCAAATACGGGTAATCCGAATGCTTCGCTTGCTGTGGTTGTTAATAGGTTAGAGAGTTTCTTCTACATCGACCCGACTCGATTTAATAGTGGCAATGACTCACGATATGAAGCGGTTCTAGGAACACACGATACTACTTCGGGTGATTATAATTCATACGACAACAATAAAATCTTTGATTATTGTACGAAGGAACAAGTCGCTGCAATGATAAATAAGCCGGCCGCCCCGATGATTTATACTGGCGGTATATGCTTAGCCGGTAAACCGAATGGGGATAGGAGTAATTGGGGAACATCGGCGAGCGAAGACAATTCTGGTTTTATTAAGTTGGGTTCTGGCGTAGTCCCTTGTGCATATATTGATGCCCATCCTGTTTCAGACTGGAATGGCACGTCTTCGGATAGCTTTATTCCAATATCGGTTTCCGGCACGACCGTTAGTCCATATGCTGGAATGGCTTTATGCATTGGTAATAAGCAAGAACCTGATGGAACCTTGCATCTTTCGTTATATCGCCGGCTTGGTCAGGCGCCGAATGTGTTTTCTACTTATTATCAGGCTGATTTGCCTACCCCGTCATTTGGAACTATTTCGAAACCGTCGTATAATAGTCTGTCAATGGTTGATATGATAGATAAAGCGAATATGAGTCCGATTTTGAGTTTTAATGTTCGCCCAACTAGTAATGATAAAGAACATTTTGCTCATCTAGTATTGGATAGTACGAGTGGGTCGGTGCGAATATTGTCATTTAAGGTGGAGCTGACTTCGGAAGACACCGAGGTTCCGTCAAATCGTATTGATGTCACAATAGATGGTTCTTCAATGAGTGCTGCGTTCAATACGTCGAACCAATTTAAGTGAACTACGCACAGCCTAAAGGCTGCGCGCTTCGCGTTAGCCCCGTAGGGGCGCCCGCGCCTTGGACCGCCGTTCCGGCGGCGAGAATTCTTTTACCTTCGGCAAGGATGTTGATAGCGGCGTTGAAGTCCCTATTGTGGGAAGTGCCGCATTGCGGGCACTTCCACTCCCGAACATTCAAATCTTTAACAACTTCGTTCCTGAAGCCGCAGCAGTGGCAGATTTGCGAGGAAGGGAACCATCGTCCGACACGGACGATGGTCCTCCCATACCATTCAGCCTTGTACTTCAGCATATTCAGGAACATTCCCCAACCAGTGTCGTGCTCTGACTTGGCAAGGTCGCCTTCGGCGACCTGCCTTACATCCAGGTCCTCGACTGCAATCGTTTGATTCTCGCGAATGAGTCGAAATGATAGCTTGTGGAGAAAATCCTTGCGTTGGCTAGCAATGTGCTCGTGGAGGCAGGCGATGCGCTTGCGCAGCGCCTCTCGACGAGCAGACTTGCTCTTTTTCTTTGAAAAAAGCTTTCTGGAGGACCGCTAGGCGGTCCTCGGCAAGTTTCATATAGCGCGGGTTGGCGACGGCTTCGCCGTCGCTCGTCACGCAGAAGTCCTTTATTCCAATGTCGATGCCTACGGCATAATCGGATTTTGGAAGCGCCTTCGGCGCTTCCTCCTCGACCAATATCGAGGCATAGTATTTTCCGGCCCGTGACCGTGTAACGGTCACATGCCGGATAACCTTGTTGGTCCAGACAACCTCGGCATAGTTCTTGAACGGGACAAAGCCTACCTTCGGTAGGCGGAGTCTCCCGTCAACTATGCGGATGTTATCGTTGACTACATAGCTTGTGTAGGAGTCGCGGTCGCGATGTTTGGCCTTGAACTTCGGAAAGCCGACTCTATCGGCTTTCCGCTCAAAGAAATTTTTGAACGCTAGGTTCAGGTGCAACTTTTCCGAACAAAGCGCCTGCGCGTCGACTTCCCGCAGGAACGGGAAGTCATCATAAAAATCGGTTGGCTTGGACTTACCGGCCTTGCCGGTAAGTTCGTAATACTTCTTGCGGGCCTCAAGCATGCAGTTGTATACCTTACGGCAGCAACCGAAAGTCTTGCCGAGCAAGACTTTCTGCTTCTCATTCGGATATAACCTCACATTGTAAGCTCGCTGAAACATATCTTTTGCTATACGTGTACTATGTCAAATATAGTTTATAATGAGCCGCCTGTCATATTCCACCCTAAAGGGTGGAATGTTTCCCGGCGGTATTTCTAAATATGGTAAAAATATGTGAAAACAACCGTTAAATGGCGGTTGTTTTTCTTTTTGCTCGTATTTTTCTCGCAAATGTCATAGTTTCCTCGTAGTAGAAGTCTACAAAAAGGAAATTTCATATGAAAATGACTGTTACTGAAGGCTATTTGGTCACGCTTGCCGCCATCTTGGCTAATCCGCCAGCAATCTTCGATGGTGACTGCAAGGGTTCTGTCGCAATGAACATCTACCTTGACCGGGAGTTGGCTAATCAGCACCGCGACGCTTTCCGTCAGGCTTACCCGGATGTTCCTGAGTACTATGACTACATCAAGGAACGCAACCCCATATATGAGGCCGTCCATGTTGAGACGGTTGACCAGCTCAACAAACTTCCGGAAGAACAGCGCGCTGAAGTTATCAAAAAGGTAGCCGACCTCGATGCAAAGTACAAGGATGCTATCGAAAAGCAGCAGAAGGTTGAACGCGACCGCCGTGAAGCTCTCGCGGGTGAAGTTACGGTTGAACTCCATCAGGTTGACGCAACTGACATCAGCATCAAGACCGGCAGTATCAAGATTCCGGGCAGCGCAGCTAACCCGTGGGAAATCTGGCAGATTCTTTATGCCGATGGCAATGGTATTATCCGTATGCCGCCTGCTACTACGGGGGCGGAGGAAAAGAAGGAGGGCTAATCTATGGCTACTCTGGGCGCATGCCTTGTTGTTAAGAATGGCAAGAATAGCATACTCCGCTGTCTAGATGCGCTCATCCCTATGGTGGATGAGTATGTCGTTATTGACACGGGGTCGTACGACGGTACGATGGAATTGCTTGCCGACTGGCAGAAGAAGCATCCCAAGGCCAGGGTTCTTCTTGAAAAGGTCGGAAACCGGTTCCATGATGAGAAGGGCATTTTTGATTTTGGCGCGGCCAAGGGCTATGCGTTCACCCGGGCGACTACCGAGTATGTCATGTGGGTCGATGTAAACGATATCCTGCTTGACGGGGCTCACGCAAGGAAGCTCTTCGACAGTATCGTTTCGAAATACCCGAACGCTGGAATCAGTATGCTTACGAAGGTTACTCCGACGCATACATTCCCTCGCCTAAGGATTCTCCCTAAGGCTAATGCGGCGTTCAAGGGTATCATCCACGAGATTGCCTACAATACCGACAGTACTGCACCGACTATCCACACTTCGCTTGTGTTCGAGAACTACAAGATGAGCCGTGATGTCGTCAGGAATGTCGCCGCCTTGGAAAAGGCGTGGAAGGCCGAGCGTACACAGCGTACGGCGTTCTATATGGGCAATTCCTACTACGATATGAAGGATTTGCCCCGCGCATACGAATGGTATGTCGTGACGGCCGATACTTTCCCGGGCGAGCATAACGAGGACCGTCTCAAGGCGCTGGAACAGATTTGTGCTATCATCGTGGCTACGAAGACTGACCTGGCTGAACTTGGGGAACGCTCCTTGCAGCTTATCGAGGAATTTCCGACCCGCGGCGAAGGGTACTACTATCGTGCCCGGTTTAACTTCGAGATGGGCGATATGACATATGCTCTCAAGTGTCTTGATAGGCTGATGACATTGCGTCCTCCGAAGCAGCACAACCTGTGGCTGGACCCGAAGGTCTATGACAAGGAACAGCTCCGGTCGCTAATCTTCTCAATCAAGGAGCAAATGCGGAGGGATATGTCGTCTCATTTGATGACGGCCGACCCTATGCAGCCCGACAATATCGATGCGGCTTACGGCTACAGCAGGATGGACGGGATGCCTGCAAACCTGAATTTCGGGACTACGGTCACTGGATTCCAGGAATTCATCTAACCAAGGCGGCCCCTGGCCGCCTTTCTGTTCACCCATAATAGATAAACTACGGAAAACTGATTAGGATTTTGCCGCATGAACGATATGCATAACTTACTTCTCAAAGTGGATTCATTGACCTACAACGCAATGCAGGTGCTCAATGCGCTTATCCGCTCCGCGGTCGCCTCGGGCTCATCCAGTGGATACAAGGTGACCAAGTACGGTAACGAACTTGTGCTTACCCGTTCGGACATCTATAAGCTGAATAACTTCTACGAGCTGTGGGAAGCCGCGGGGTTCCCGTCTGACGAGACGACATTCAACCGGATGCTTACCGAGGCAGATGCCCGCTGGCGGAAGGCTGGCGAGGACACTACGCTGGCTACCGATGCAGTGGTCAAGCATTCGCAGATTCTGTTCATGACGGAACGGGACTCCAATAAGGTCGGTGACGGCGATACTTCTTACTGGACCGACAAGGTTCGCACTTCTGGTACGCCGAAGGCTACCGTCGGCACTGCGCCGATTCCAATCAATCTTCGGACACCTCTTTATGATGAGAACTTGTCCACCAAGTCGTTCAGTCAGTATGAAACCTATTTGTTCCCGATGGGCTACCGCAGGGCGGAAATCCTCGGTACTCCGGGTAATGGCGATGACTATCTTGCCGGTGGCGCCAACTGGACTATCGACGCGAGTGAAATCCTGTTGTTGAAAGGCAACCATATTACGCTGGGCAACATAACAAATCCGCAGAATCGCATCGATAACTACAGGGATAGCGTGAATACTATCAGCTGGGGAGTCGAGAGCTATGCGCTTAGGGACAATTCCCTTGCATTCGGGGTAAACTCGGCTGCCGTTGCCGAGAATGCGATTGTGTTCGGAGAACACTGCATTGGTTACGGCAAGGGTTCGTTCATTGGTGGCGGTTGCAATGCCATTACGCTTGGTACATATTCGTTTGCAGCTAATCAAGATACCCGTGCTGTGGGCTTTGATTCCTTTGCAGCAAACCACTCGACACACGCCGGAACTTGGGCATATCCCTTTAGATTCCCGGCATCGAGTACATTGACTCCGACAAACTGTACTGCCGTTGTTACCGAAGACGCCTGCTATGTTACTGATGGTACCGCGGCGACCACGGTAACCAACTATAACATAATTCGGATTAACCAGTCGGATGTCGAATATTCGGCCATCGTCGAAAATGGTGGGGCGGTGCTGGATATCAAGGTGGGTGACCGTATTGCGATTTACGATACCGTTTATCAGAAGGGAAATCTTCAGATAAGTCCGGTTGAACTTGATGGCTACGCTCGTGATATGTTTGATACCCGGGTGACCTCGATTACGGTAAATAGGGAAAACAACCGTATCGTTTCGTATGACATTACATTGGCTGACTCGATACCGGTGGATAATATCAAGTATAGCCCTATTATGGGCGGTTATGTTACCGTACTGCAGAGGCAGATACCTATCTACAATTCGAAAAATCGGGTAATCGATACCGATAGTATGTTCGTGGGAAGCCGCTCGGCATCATTTGGTGAATCGACTATTGCTCGTGGCGAATGCCAGGCTGTGTTTGGTGTAATGAATGTGCCTAACGATTATGCCCGGATGATAGTCGGTATCGGTAGCTACATTGCCGATGAAAATAGCAGCCGCTATCGTGCAAATGGTCTTTTAATCAGTGACTTTTATAGCTACATGAAACTTCCGACTGGTTCAAGCGTAGTCGGTGTGTCTTGTGGAACATATTCGGCAAATGACGCTGAACGGACTGAACTTCATGAAGGTGCTTTCCTGAGTAGTTCTTATGTTGGATTTGGCGAAAGCCATGTTATTACGACTGGCCGTATCGCTACACTCAACGTAACTGACGATGACAAGAAAACGGTTGGGCGGGTTATTATTGCAAATGACCCGGTGTTGATTGAAACATCTCAGTTTGTTACTGCCGAGATGAGCGCTTATCGGGGATGCGCGGTTATTTCAAGTGGTTCTTACGTTTCGGGTGATGCCACTGCGGGTGTGTTGGTTAATACATTGATTACGGACTCTCCGGTAATCGGCGGTCCGGATGAACACGGTATCGCTATCTATGCACAGGATGGCATTGATATCCGTAATACGGCTAATTCGAACGAGCGCGGTATTAACATCGAAACCTGCAGCTACTTGACCTTGAACTTTAAGGGACTTACCCTGCACGGGAATACCTACGGGAGCTTGACGGCAAGCAATAATGCACGGTCGTTTATTCTTAAGGGTCGCCCGGGTGACGCCAACGGAAAGACTGGGCAGCAGAATGACATTCTTTACGCCCATACGGTTGGCCGTAGCGGTTTCTATGGTGGATTGATAGGTAGTGATTTCAATGTGTATGGTTCTAGCGGCTGGTCAGGACTTGCGGCTCATATCATCAGCAGTGCATTCTATGATGATACGATTAAGAAGATACAGGTTGCTTCTATTAGCATTCCGTCTAAGCCGTCTTCCCCAGTAGGTGTAGCCCGTCCTGTTGTAACGGTTGGTACTATTACACATCCTGGTAATGATAATCAGGTCGGGGATGTCTACACTAAGGAACTCGCTTATCTCGATGATGCTAACGGGTGGTGTATGTCTCCAATGGCTGGGTTTGGATACATGCTTGTTAATCAGAATACTCTTCCGTATGATACGATGGTGCCACCGTCCACTAGTTATAGGAATATTTATCCGGTATCTTTACATAAAACTTCGGATAATACCTGGCATACCGAAATTAATGACGAAATGTTGTATGCTGAAGTAACTCCTATAAATCCAGCAATTAATACGATGTTTACCGAATTGTATCGCACTCATGCATTTAGCTATAAAATAAAGTATGGTGATACAACGTTGTATGAATTTATTATGAATTATTCATTGTCCGGAAATCATCTTGATTTAACGCTACATGCTGAAGTTGGAGTCGGTATGGGCGGGACTATTGCTGCATTGACAGGTTATGATTGGATGCGAGTTCCGGCTCTTATAGGATGTGCAATTCGTGGTATTGACAATATGCCGGGTGCAATTTCGTGGAAGTATTCTATGGAGCCCCCAACAATTTTATCTCCACAGCAACGAATTTTGAATACTGTCATGAGTGGCTCTAGTTATTATCCGAATTCGGTTGCTCCGACGTATAGATTTACTGCTAATGCATTGGAGAATGGCATTATCGTTATGAATATTTCGCCGGTTTCGTCTACTTGGAGTGGCGGATTTTACGCTCAGTTCAGCGGTGCCGTTCCATTTGAAGCGGATAATCGTTGCCGTCACGGAAAGGTTAACGATGCTTGGCGGATTGCTATGTATGAGGCGTATAACGGTAAGGTCGTGATGCCGTACAGTAGTCTAAAATCATTCCTGAAATTTGAGAATTTGACCTAAGTTAGATGAGGTTTGTACATGGCTGCATCAGAATCATTTTCCCATAAAGTAAACATCAGGGACATCAGTCCGTTGTCTCACATTACGGCAGACCTCACAAAGGCTCTTCATAACTACGAGGCTATACTGAATGGGATTGTTACATGGAACTCCACGGATAATCCAAATGTCACCGTAAGGTTGCTGACTGATTCCGAACCGTTCTTCGTTGATTATACATTCCCTTCCCGGAAGGCTTATGCGGGGGACAGTTCGGTTATCGGAACTTCGGATATTACGGCCGGCCATTTTGGGTATGGCACTCGCCTTACCTTACCGGCTACCCGTACGGACTTGACGAAACTCCGCATAACGCTCAATGCGTCTACACGGGTGAAATGGCGGCTCTATGAGGATGCCTACATTTACCAGGAAGATTCTGATATTGCGACTTCTGCCTATGAAATCGGCACCTTGATTGCCGTCAAGGATGGCGACGCTTCGGTTATCTACATGACTCGTGTCGCGGTCAGTGAGGGCGATAGCATATCGGCGGCTTCAATTCGCGCGGTCGATATATGGAAATCTTCTATGAAGCCGGTGTATCAGGAAACTCCGGGGTTGGTTACTTATGTCCGTAATGTAACCGGTACTTTGACAGGCGCGTATGTCCTCATTGACCCGTCTATGACTTATGGGCCGACTGCGCCCAGCAATGGCTGGCACCAGATTGCCTACAATATCAATGCCTATGACAAGGACCGGACGATTTCTACTGGACAGCTTTGCCTGTTCAGTAAGCGGAGTGACCATTCTGATGCTGCGTTGTATGCCTATATAGGTGAGTCGTTTGTAAAGAAGGCTAGTGAACCAGTTGACCCGTTCATCGACGGGGAACTCGATACGGCAAACTGGGTAGGCCCCGTGATGGTAGTTCCGGTAAAGACATTCGATGATACCAATGTGGTTTCGCATACGCCGAAGACCGACATCAAGGGATATGTTCTCGAGGCTTTAAGTAACGAGCCGAGCCAGGTTTCTATCTTGGGCAATGTGGTTGTTCGTGAGGGTACTTCCGAGCCGCATAAGGGTCTTGGTGTGTTCAATACTTGTAACTACATTTCCTGGCCTCAGTCCGAAATGCAGTTATGGCATGACAACAAGGTATATACCGATACTGATGAGCACACGGCAAAGATGATATTCCATCACGCCGATGATGATGTCAAGATGGTGAATATCATCAACTATGACGGCCCTGATTTGGACCGTGGCTTGGCTATCTATCTTCCGGCAGAAGATTTGGTTACCGGGGAGAACGGTGAACCTGCCTATGTCGAGGCTCAGGATGGTGCGACATTTGAATTTATGTTCCGTATCTGGCCGAATACCAAGTTGAATGGTGCGGAAACTGCTGACCTGATAATAAACAAGGCGCAAATCTATGTGTACACTGTTCCTACTTCGGATAGTGAGGAAGGCGCTTCAATCCTTGTGAAGCTCAGTATGGCTCGTCTGACCAACTTCTACCTGTGGGCTGAGAATGTGGCCGTGCCGAACCGCCCGGTATTCTACAAGGCGAAATTCATTTATTCTAGGGATGCTAAGGCATGGAAGACCGTGGACTATTACCAGATTCCTGACCACATCTTCCTCTCACCGAAGGGATTTGTTGACCCATCTGTGCGCGGCGAGGATGGGGTGTATGGCAATAGCGACCCGTTCTCCGGTGTTGAGACTGCCGGGTTCCCTCTTATGCAGGACCCGTTCGGTGGCATGGACTTGAGTCCAATCAAGCTGAACAGGATAGAAACCGAGAGCTAGTCGCCTTGGTAAAGGATAGTTTAGTGGGTGGCGGATGCCGCCCGCTTCTTGTTTGGTAGGGCGGAATACATAAACTATGGAAAACGAAGGTCTGATGTATGAGCGAGATGAATCCACATATTGTTAAAGAAGCCGAGGGTGAAGCCTATACTATCCAACGATTCGTCACGGGGAAGCCTCTGACGGCCGATGAGATGCTCCCGGATGAACATGGGGTTTATCCGGTAAGCCCGTTAGGATTCCTTATGTCCGATGATGGGGTGCCGCTCACATCTGCACCGCCGACTCAAATGGTGGTGACCTATCCTATTTACGACGCAAATAATGAGGAAATCACCCCGGAAAATCTGGACAATGACTGGCCGGCTATGCGGGATTCACTTCTTGCTCAGGCTTATGTGACACAAGGCAAATATGAGATTTTCTATGGTGATACGGCCCGCTACCGCGTGATATCTCTTCGTAGGGAAGCTGATACGCTTGTTGCGGTCATAGACGGGGAAATTATTACGTCTCGTGATAAGATTAAGTGTTTCTTCATCAATGCGACAACCGATGATTATGAACCGACGGGGATATTGTCGTCCGAGTCCAGAAAGTTGTTCGAGGTGGCGACCGATGGCATAACGGTTGGTGGCGACAGGACGACGATAACTCTTGATATCGGAGTGGATGACATAGCGTTTAGCGGAAAAGCGGGTGAAGGCAAGTTGATTCTTGGCGTTGTTGCGTATGCGAGTAATGCCTTTACCGACCAGATGAAATATATCGTTATCGACCCGAGTAACGGTGATTCTGTTAGCGGTTTCTATATGTTTGGAGAAAGCCCCGAATCGCCGTATCGCAGGGTATTTACATACGAAACAATGTACCCTCCGGTTGAACCGGTCGATATGCCGAAATGTAATTCCCGGAACGGCTATAGCAACAAGGAAGTGGCCGATTGGGTGGAAGGTCATGTTTCCCCGATAATCCGCTATGGGTTGCATCCGTATTCCGAGGCTGGCGCTCTTGGGAAGGCTGGGGCATTCGTGCGTTGGTTCGCTTCTTGCGGTAAGGTCGATATTTCCGATGGTGGCGGCAACAATCCGGTGAGTGTGCAGGGCTTTGGGCTAGGCGCCGGATATACCGGAGAGTGTTCTGCCGGGTCGCGTGTCCCTAATGAGGGGAATCCTGATGCCGGGTCTGTTCACAAGGAACTGGTGTTCGGCTATGGGACCAAGCACAATGCATTGCAGGTCGATGTGGGCAAGAGTGCCCTTCCTCTTGACTGGCCGTTTACTGACTTCAGCAATTACAACGGGGCTGACCGGGAGAACAACATTACAATTATTCGACACGGTGTTACTATCAACGGCGAGAAGTATGGCGCTCTGGAGAGAGAATCTACCGAGTGTCCGACTTGCCGTGGCACGGGTCTTGTCAGTGGCAATCCGTGCCCCGACTGCGGTGGCACAGGGGAATGCCCGGAATGCGAAGTATGTAACGGTACTGGCGAAGTCGATGGCCACGAATGCGAGAACTGCAAGGGTACCGGGCATACCGGGACTACCCATATCGTTATGGACCGGATGCATGTCTGCCTATTCAATGATTTCCGCCCGAGCGATACTTTGCATGACCATGTTGATGGTACTACGGTACTGAAGAAGACGTTTATCAATCTTGCGACACCAATTAATACGAATGACGGCGAGGAGTTCCAGGTTACTGTTTCCTTGCCGAATACCTTTATCGACTCGGCGTTCACCGGGAATGATGTCCTGAAGAACCTGAATGGGTACTATGCGTTCATATCCCAGCCGCGCGTGTTTGTTGTGAGCGGTACCTGGAAGTTCAGCGAGACGCGGGTAACCTTTACGATTGACCGCGATATGCAGGAATTGACGCTTGACAAGCCGTTGCTCGACAAGGAAGGTAATGAACTTCCGCCCGATACTGCGGTGCGGATGAAGCTTTCCTTTGGGTGCTACCCGGCCAAGAAGTTTTCTGTTACGGGTACAGTCGATGGAACTACGGTAACGCTCGGTGAGCCTATTTCCGACAAGGCGCTCAAGGGAGCCCTTGCGCGTGAGGCTATGCGCGCGGTTCCCCGTTCGAATTCTGCCTGCGGTGCCGCTTATGTGGAGCCGAACAACGAGACTCTCCCTGAAGGTATTGAGAATCTTGGGTTGAATGCTGTCCGTAACGAGAATGGCGCGCTCGGTGTAGATAACACGGGTGATGACGGTAATTATAACAAGGTTTACAATGCCCGCGGCGAGCACGGCCGACCGGGTGTACTCTATGAATCCGACGGTACTGCGCGGAAGGACCAGCGGCAGATAATCGCCACTGTATACCCGACAGTGACCAATACTTTCCCTTGGGCGCTCACCCACCGCAGGAAGCTCAATGTTCTCGACCGTTTGATGACGATGGATGCCGACGCGGGTATCCATAGCCTCTATGCTAGGATTTTCAAGATGAATCAGGATATCGTTAACGAAATAGCCAAACACTTGAGGGTGGTGGTTGAGATTCCGGCGAAGACATATCCGATGGAAATCTTGAGCTATACCGACGGCATTCCTGCGGAGATACCTAACGATACCGATTTGTGTTCTTTTATTGGTGCAGTACTGAAGGTCGGTAAGGATGCCGAGCAGCCCGTGGCTCAGGCGAGAAGGGCGGTCGCGATGCTTGCCGAGGACTATCGGAATGCCCGCGTTAAGCGCGATACAGTAGGAAGCCTCAATGCATTGGGTATGCTTACTAGTGACTCTCCGCTTGATGACAGTTGGAATTTTGGAACGCCGGTTTCTGCTGGTGCCGGAATGCCGAATGAGTATGATGAGATTGCGCGAAGCATCCGTCTGCGCAGCGTTCCCCCCATCTTGACTACGGCGGGTGCTTCTCCGTCGCAGGAACCTGATTCTCCGATTCTTCAGTGCTTCCCATTCCAGGACCCCGATTTTAGTTTCTATGCCGGGAATCCATATGAATTCGGGTTGTATGATAGCGACGCGAGGACCGAGGAAGTTCCTTGCGAGATTGCGGACAAGCACAACACCCGTGCATTCGCGATGAACAGCATAGTCGATGCATGCTTGAAGACCGGATTCGACTGGCTCCAGTCTACCGATGCGGTCGATGACTTGATGCGCTCTGCTGAGCTTGCTGCCGTCGATATGCAGAACGAGGCCGACCTGCTGAAGCCGCATGGCGAACGCGGCTCGGGATGTGGCTGGATGGAAGCTATTGACGCATTTACCAAGATTGTGTCCCCGGATAATATCCCGGTTCCTCAGCTTGCTCCTGCGTATGAGTATTCCGATATTGAAGACAAGACTTATTTGACTTCCGGTGATGCTTATGGGCGCTACCGCTTGGAAAATCCGACGGACGTTACCGGCGAGCGGTTTATCGCTACCGATTTGCCGACTAATGATGCGCTCGCTATGTTCCTGAGGGATTATGTTCCGTCCTATGCGGCTACCCTTCCAAAGAGGAACTGGGATAGCTGGCGTGTCGTATTGCCTCAGGATGTCGGCACGGGCTCCTACAATGACGACCCGGTATATCAGACACGGGTATCTTGGAATCCGTTGGCGAATCCATTGACTTGCGACCCGGTTAGTCGAGGGAAGTATGCAGCGGATGATATTTTCATTGACCCACTTAATACTGGATTCAATGACCCGAATATGAACCGTATCGAGCTTGACAATACGGTGAGCGTCGATGCTAGCACTCCGCCATACACTTGCGAGAGTGACTATGCTGAGAGCGCTCCGTTCTCTACCGAAACAGACAAGTGTTCCGTGAGTTACATCAGGGTATTTATGAAGTTTACCTTCTCTGCTGATGCGGGTAGGTGGTACTGCACGGATTATCGTCAGGCTCCGGTATCGTATCTCTCTCCGCTGTATGGAGCAAAGGCTCTCGAAGAGAAGCTTCCGCATACTGATGTGCGTATATGGAATCGTTCGGCTTGCGGTTCGTTTAGCTGGCGTGAGACTACTCGTCACCTGTATTCCGAATCGGCTCCGATGGAAATTAACGCGGATGCAATCGAGGCGGTTATGGGGACTGACCTCCGTCATCGCCGCCTGGCAACCCCGTATAACCCGGTGTTCTCTATGAGTAACGGAAAGACGGGTCTCGGATTGTCTGCACCTCTTGACAAGGAAGGGGAGCGTGGCGGGTTTGCTGTGCAGGAGTTCATACCGCATGCAAACTTTTGGAGCGTATATGAGCATATCCGCCCGGCGGTTAGCGTAATTCCGAAATCTGATATCCCGAGGTACTACAAGGATAGTGACGGGGTGAAGCATTACGACCATGAAGGTGGCATAATGTCCGATGCTGTTCTATGGGGTCAGTACGAATATCCGGAGAAGCGCAAGACCGAATATCATTTGCCGGATACTCAGATACCTGATGCTGACCTCACGATGCGTCGCTTGGTCTATGCTCAACGTAGCAATACGACCGGCGTAATGAATACCGGCGACATTCAGGTGGGTAGCAGCGCTACAACTGTACTCGCTTACTCAAATGGTGAATCACGAAATTAAAGGATAAGGTAACAAGATGGCACAGGTTGAACAGAAACGGATAGGCGTCCTTACACCGCTAACCGATGATGAGGTCGATGACATTATCAAGTCTACCCAGGTCGCCGACGAGTGGTCGATAGCGATGGACTATGTTGTCCCTGATACTGACGGGGAGCCTCCGCGAGACCAGGGTACGAAGAAAATTTCGGGCAGCCGAATCGGTTTCCTTACTCGGAACCGCTTGGTTCCACAGAATATGCTCCCGAGCATCATTGCTGATGACGCTATTTATGATGGCGAGATGGTCAAGAATGGAAATACGATGACCTTCACTGTAACCGAGGTTGGTTCTGCGCAAGGTAAAAAGTTTGTCTGCCCAAAGCCAACCGCCTCGGGTGAGTATCTGCCGAGCATCGATACAATATATCGCGATGTGCTTACTGTAGACAACCGGAAAATTTATACTCAATACCGCTATATACCGAGAACTAATGCCGGAACTGCCGACGAAACCGGTGAGTTCGTTCCTATACCAAGCGACCTAGTTATGGTTGGCGGTGAGGGTACGGTCGTAAATGATGATGTCGTCAGTAGCTATAGCCGAAAGATTGATATCAATATTGGCACTCCGTCTCCAGAACCTAATGGCGGGACAAATGTTTTGTTCATTGATACGCAGGATAATAGTCGGAAACTCGTGCATTCTACTAGCGGAGTTACTGCCGGTACATATCCTGCTACCCAGAGTACGGCACCTGGTTTCGGTGCTACGTTCAATGTGCCTAAGCTTACTGTGAATCCGACTGGCCATATGACGGTAGCTGGTGCTGATGCGGTTACCGTGCCGGCCACGGCTGCCGGTGTAGGAACTGCAGGCTTGGTAGTAATAGGTACTGATGCGGATATCAGTCCGATTGGTGCTACTCCTCCTGGCCCTAGCATCGGGTCTATTCCAAGTAGCGGATATGTCAAGGTTGCTGCGGCAGACCATGTGCATACGGCAAGCAACTTTAATTTGTTGAATACCAATGACGGTAACAAGACATACAATGGTTCGGGACAGGTCGAATACGATTTCAGGAAGTTCCTTAAGACGATACTTCCGGCGAGCGCACCGGCGGCTAGCGGTACAAAGATACTTGTGACTACTAGCGCATCTCCTGACAGCGCTGGCTACCGGAGTACGGCGTGGGTGGATATTGATAGTGTACTCATTCCTCGCTATGCATTTATTCCACTCGCATCGTCCAATACCATTGCTACTACTGGTACTACGCTGTCTCTTGGGTCTACCTTGACAAAGTTTTCTGCGCTTACTTTGGTGACTCCTTCATCGGGGAGTCCGACGAAGATACAGGGTCTTGTTGCTGGTAAGCTGTATGTTGTTACATTTACGCTTGTTCTTGAAAGGACGAGTGCCGGTACATACTTGGATAACTTTACATTTGCTGTGATGAATGGCTCTACCAACGCGGAAAATGCTAGGGTCAACTTAGTTATTGACGAAACTATTACTGGTACTGGGCGGATGCCGAATTATGTGAATGGTACGATATTCTTTACTGCTGATTCCGGCCAGACACAATGCTATTTCAAGGTAACCATAGACCGCTCTGATTGGAAGGTGAATGGTACCGGTTCGTTGATTCAGGTTAGCGAGGTGAAGTAAGATGGACCCGCAAATCTACAAGAAGACCCATACGCGAATACGGGAGCTGAACGGGCTGCCCGATTCGGAAATCGACCCGTTGGTAACTAGCGTATCGCCAGAGATAACGGGGCCGTGGTATTTTGTAGCCGATTCTACAGAAGGCGATACGGCGGGTATCGAGGCTAGCCGTGTGCTTATACTTGGGCCACAGCGGAGAGTCCCGGCGGAAAATATGTTGTCGGCGATTTCGTATTTGCCTCCCGATGGCACGGCTGTCGTCGCGGTGGATACAATGGCTCAGTTGCCTGCCGTGGGTAGCATTGACAAGATTTACCGTATTGACCACGAGCCGGGTTGCTCCGTGTTCTATGTAAGGTGGGTGGACCGGGATTTGGAAGACCCCCCTTATAACCCGAGGTACGCTTGGGTTGCAACAAATGTTCCGCTGGAGAAGGGTGACGGTACCGTAATATCCGATGTGGTAGTGCGCGCTGGATTGCCTTATGCTACCCGTGCTGTTGATATAAATATAGGTGCTCCTGAGGCTAGGGTTAATGACATTCTTCGGATTTCGGAGTCAACGACTAAACGGCTTGTGCATTCAAAGAGCGGAGTTGGTGATTCCGGGGCATCGGCACCCGGGGCGCAGACTATTGCTACTTTTGGTGATGCTATAAAGGTTCCCGAGTATGAAGTCGATTCGACTGGTCATGTGAAGAATTTGACTTATTCTGAAGTGACTATGCCGGACACGCCGGCCTCTACGGCCAATGCCGGATTGGTAATGGTTGGGCAGACTTCGGATATCAAGCAAATCGGGAGTTCCGCGTCAATAGGCACGGCGAATACTGATGGATATATGCTGATGGCGCCGGCTAACCATGTACATACTGCCAGTAATCTCGTTTTTACTAATATCCCGGTAAGCGGAAGCTTGGAATATCAGATGTCAGGCGACAAGACTTTGGATATGCTTGACTTGCATATCTATCCGGCCACTAATAACCTGAACGCGATTGACGCGAATATGATGTTGACCAAGGTTTCTGCGAATACTTCATTGTGGCAACCTGACCGTACGGCAATAGCGACCAATAGCTATTCTGGAGGTACGGGTACTTATGAGATTCCTGCGGACGGTACTTCGGTTGTGATGTCGCATATTTCGAATATTGCTGAACCTGGTATCTATTTGGCTACGGCTGAACTTGGCGTGTTTATTGGGATGGCTCCAGTCAGTGGAACCCCGGTAAATGTTCCATTCGAATATGCGTGTGAACTGAATATGACGGGAGACCCGATAACTAGGAAGTTCAACTTCTCGGGTACACATGGAATACCTACGGTGGTTTCAGGTGAGTATTATGATACTCAGCGGGTGACCGTTTCTGCATTGCTCGATTTGACCAGTGCAAATGCGGTTGACTTGACTGCAAAAATTCAGATATACGGAACCGGCGACGGGCGTATATTTAAGGGCAACTGTACATCGTTCAAGATAGTACGGCTTAAATAGCTAGGCCGGAGTTCCCCCGAACTTCACCTTGTTGTGGATGAAGAACTTTATCGAGCATTCCGGGCACCCTCGGAATGTTCCTTTTATATCCACCGCGTCTGCGGGGATTTCAGGACCATCGGTATCCTGGCCGCATGATGGGCATTTGAACTTCGCTACGAACTCACCCAGCTTCCCCCGCTCGGGAATGGAAATGTCCACCGTGCCGTTGTCCCAGAACCGCACCGGGTAATCCGGATGTTCCTTCATGAACTTCGTTACGGAAACGAGCTTCGGGTTGATTTCTAGGAGTTCTTCTGGGGTCATACGAGGTACTTGATTGCCGCGGCGACGCCGAAAACTCCGCCGACAAGGATTAAAATGATTATGGCTACCGCGAGCATCGCCCATATTATGCGGCGGGTGTGCCACTCGTCGGTTTCGATGTCGTATAGCTTGAGAAAGTTCATCGCGATGATGAATTCGGCTGTCGCAATGAGCCAAGCTTTTTCAAAAATATTAAGATACTGGTCGTCTGTAATTCGGGTAATCATACTACAAAACTACACCATTGACGAATTAAGGTCAACATCCTGACTCATGAAGTTGGCCTCCCCGTCTTCGTTCGTAGTTTCCGGGGTTTCGCCCGCATTGTCTACCCAGAGCTGAACGGGGATTTTTGAGGTCTTGTCGTCAAGCTGGGCAATGAACTGGTAGCCGCTCTTAGCGAGGTTCTCGATGCATTCCTTGTCGGTGCTGTCGGCGACGATGAATGTCGGCATGTCAAGCGCGTTAAGCTGTGCACGGAGTTCCTCGTTGACTCCCTGACCCTTGTACTGGTCCGATACCGCGAAGAATTCCTGCTGTACTCGCCCGTCGAGATTGAAACCGCTGAGAAGGCTATAGTAGCGCAGAGGGGCGATTCCGCGGAAGTCTTCCTTGGTGGGGTCGACGATATTTGCCGCGGCGATTGGCCACTCCTTGTCGGTAATGTAGACGATTGCGACGGAGTTCAGTAGACGGTCGAGGGTACTCGGGGTCGCTACCGGAACACAGCTGTCGGCGGGAGGTTCGATGCTCCGCTTGCCGTCGATGACTGCCGCGATGTCCTTGAGGGTCTTCTCGTCGATATCTGAGGGGGACTTGACATATGCCTGGAACCGGCTAGGGTCGAGTTTTGGCGCTGCTTCTTGGGTGTTTTCCGGAAGGTCGCCGATGGCTTCGCAGATGGAGACTGCGGCGTCGAGGTTGTTCATCACAGTGAAGACATTATGTTCCATAGGGCCAAATCCTTGTTTTTTAAGCGGTTCGTGCATTTTTTGCAAGTTTATATGGCTGGAGGGGCCTCTGATAATGTAGTTTTGTGCTATATTTAGAAGGAAGGGAATCCTATGAATGCTAAGCTGGAAGATTTTAACGATAAGTATGTCGTTGTGCCTAATTTCAAGGCCGGCGGGTTTGGATTCATGACCATTGACCGCGGCGATATGACCGACGCGGAATGGAAAACCTGGAATGAAATCCGGAGTACACCGGAAATCAAGGAAATTATCAACAAGACCAAGAACTCCGCCGCTATTGCTACGGCAGTAGAGACGCTGTTGGATGGCAAAGGAATAATGGTATGTCGTACAAATCAGGCTCGTCCTTCTATTTAACCGATGAAGATTGCGAAACGGCATTTTCCCAATGTGAGTCTTGCCGGTTTGTAACTGAAAACACCCATTACAAGGAAGTTGTCGATGGGTGCTTCTTGCGGGTTGCGGCAACTGATGTGATAAATGCGTGTTGCGCTACGATATCCGACCCGGTTAGGTCATATCTTAGACGGAACATGCCGGGTGAGAATTGGAACAAGTACGACCATCTCCTTACCATTACGACCGGGATGATGCGGTGGCTTACCGTTGTTGGCCATGTATGCGAATATATGGAGCGTACGCACAAGATTGGCGAAGCTAAGAAGATGCTCGAGTGGGCTAGCAAGCGTCTTACATCCTTCGAAGCCGGTTCTGATTTTGTCCAGCGCTTTCTTGACGAATTCAAGATTAAGTGTGATGGGCGTCGCGACGAGGTAGTTAGAATCTACTCTATCGCATGTGCTGCTTCGGTATTGGCTCACGAACTTGGTCATGCTTCGCTCGGGCATATGCACTATCATCATACGACACCGACAAGTATTGTGCGTAATGATGAACGGGAAGCTGATTTGTTCGCGTCTTCCGTAATGCATTCAATCGGTAATGGCTATGTCGGGGCTATCGCAGCTGTCGCTGTCGAAGTATCCTTTGCGTGGATGACTGGTTCTAGTTCACTTTATGTCCCCAAGAAGGACCTGAAGAAACCAAATCATTATGCATCGCATCCGGTTTCATTCGAGCGTGTGCGTAATGTCATTGAATCGTTTAATGCGGTTCTTAAGACATCCCCGAATACTGACAAGATGTTGATTAAGTTGATGGAGACGGGAAAATGAATTCATCATCGCCGGAAATCGAGGTGGTAATCGACAAGTTTACCGTCCAGTATATGCTTAAGGACAAGATAAACGAGAAACCGTTTATGCTTCCCCTTAAGTCATATAAGACTTCGCTGACTATGAAGGTGCCCGAGTCTATCGCCCCGTTCATCCCGGCGTTCATCCGTGGTTTCCAGGGGCTTGACCCGGAAGCGGTCGAGGCTAGAATCATTCCTGAGTACAATGCGCCAAAGAATGTGGTTGACCGCTGGCGAAGGTTCATCAGCGAACGCTACCCGGACGTGCTGGATGAAAAGACTAGCGCGGATGCAATCATTGACTTGGCGGTGAGTTTCAGCGTCAAGGACAAGCTGGATGCCGTTATGGATAAGCTGTGGGATACCAAGCTTTGCGAGATGTTGAAGGCTACCCCTGAAGTGCCGGAGGGGTATGGGCTTGCTGGACGATACCTTCATATCATAAATTGGCACATCAAGAACCTAGAGGAACCTAAGGATGCATGAGTTTTTTCTGCGATATGAGAACGCCTTCGGGCGTATAAAGTGTGACCCGAAGTGGAATTCGTTCTATTTGAACGGAAACAAGATGCTCGGCGTCACTAAGTTTGTGGGTAGTTTCATCCCTCCCTTTGATGAAGCGAGGGCTTCCATTAGTACGGCCAAGAAATGGTCAGAGAATCAGGGCCGCGAGGTCACTCCGGAAGAAGTCATCCAGGCTTGGCACCATAAGAGGGATGTGTCGACTAACCTTGGAAATGCTGTTCACGGATATATTGAAGCGGCTCTGCAGAACAAGCCGTTTGCATATCCTAAGGATGCTATAGCAAAGGCGTTCCCGAATGATACGACGGACCCGGTTCGTGAAAAGTACGACAGCATCATCAAGCAGGTCAACATTTTCCGGGAAAATTCCCGCGGAAAGTTGATTCCGGTTAAATCCGAAGCGGTTATCGGTTCTCCAAAGTATCAGGTATGCGGCCTAGTTGACCAGATTTTCTGGAATGAGACCGCGAAGGAATTTCAGATTTGGGACTGGAAGACTAACGACAAGATGGATAGGTCTTCAAGTTATAAGTTTAATCCGCCATTCGATACGACTTTGGATAACTGCGATTACCATAAGTATTCAATGCAGCTTACGCTGTACAAGAAGATATTTATGGAAGAAACCGGTATTCCAATCGGCCATTGCTTCCTTTGTTGGTTCTGCAGTGATATTCACCCGACTGAAGGCGGTCCGTTGGTGGAACATCCGGCCCAGTTCATTCCGATTAGGGAATTTAATGCTGAAGCTGACCAGATGCTCACGATTCGTGCCCGTGACCTCGGTATAGTTGACCAGGGGAGCGTATTCTAATGGATGCGGCTAAGATTGAAGTCATAAAGAAATCCTTTACACCTGAACAGGCGGAAATCTTTAATATCTTGATGGGCGATAAGGAAAAGCTCCATCAGGAATGGCTCCTGTGTAACAATTTGTATGCCAAGTGCGCAGCCGTAATTAACGCCCCTACTACGGGTCCGGAAGTGCGGCTCGTATTGCGTAAGGCTTCGACGGATTACTGGAGCCGCCGTAGGCTCGACCTCGAGCGTACGATGGAGGAACTCGGGATGAACGATACTCTCGTCGAATGGCGGAAGGAAATCGCGGATGCCAAGAAAAAATGAACCCATCGGTGAAATCGATGTCGAATTGCTTGTTGCCGGTCAGCCGACGGTAAACACCGCCGGCAAGCCCGGAAATATTTATTCCCTTGCGCTACTCGAGAAGATTGCCAACGACATTAATGAGAAAGGTGTCGATATCGAGGAAGTCGCCCCTGCAGACCGGTACCACGCAAAGATTCCCCTGTGCTTCCCGTGGAAGGAAAGGGCTATGGCTGAGTCTACCAAGGCGGTCGTCGAGGACGGTCGCCTCAAGGTACACTTCAGTATTCTTGGAAACCGGTATGGCAACATTTTAAAGAAGACTATCGACAATAATAATGTAATTTATAAACCGGTGGGGAAGGGGAATGTAGTTCCGGAAAAGCCTGGGAACCCGACCTCGAACAATGTTGTGACTGATTTTGAAATCTACTATGTCACATTTGAGGTGCTGAAGGATGGCTAGACTTAATGTAATAGCAAACTATAATTGCGATACTAAGACATTTGACAAGCGGAATGTTTTTTCGATTCAGGGAGTGTGGGATTGCCCTCCCATTGTTTCCTGTTTCTACGGGACGCTTGGGCTGATGAGCGGATTTATGAACCGTAACGGGGCGCACCCCGGAATCAAGTCGATTTGTCCGTTGACGCTTGCTGTGGACGGCCCGTCGGAAAATCTTACTGCGCTTGCCCAGAAAATAGGTACTCTCGATAGCGATTCGGTCTATACGATGTTTCTCGATGAAAGTACTGTTGGCTTTATGCTGACGATGGAAGAAGTGTTCCGGGTAAATATCGTGATTAATCGGGTTGGTGAAGGCTTTGAAAAGGAATTGCCTGCTTGCCGTGGATGGAAAGTTGTCGACCATAAAGATACTATGGGCGGATATTCGGTGTATACTTTGGAAAAAGATGCCGATGCTAAGCTTGGCGATGATGCGTTCAATCTTGACATCGATGCGCTTGAAAAGGAAATGAACCGTCCCGGTATAGCTGACCTTACTCCGGAATCGATAGAAAGTATCAATGAAATATTGAAGACTACCGAGGATGCATGGGTTGTATTTAAACGATACAACCGTGATATGATGGCATTCTTGGCGAATACTTCGGCTCCGGATGACAATGGCGAGTTCGGTGACGGATACGATGGGTGCCTGGAAGGTGGTGCTGAGGGCATGGAAGGCATTACTGATGATACGAGGAATACTCCGGCTTCTCTCGCTTTGGTCATAATATTGTCTAATACCCTTAAGCGACAGGCTGATATGGTCGTGGGAAACCGGAAGAGGATATGCGAATTGGCCAAGACTGTCGGTGCTCAGGGTGATGCAATTAAGGATATGAGTAAGAAGTTTGGCGAGTACGACCAGGTGGTATCGGATGCTTTCCGTAAGTTTGAGGAAGAGCAGGGATTGAAAAAGCAGTTTGACGAGGAGCGTTTGAGCGGTTTGACGAACCAGATAAGCCTCCTTGCGATGGAATTGCGCATCAAGTCGTGGACACCGGCGGTGTGTGCGGTAATATCCTTGGTTCTTCTTGCGGTATTCCTGTTCCTTAAATAGGAATACATTGCATTCCGTATATTTCGGGTCCGTCCTTCGGGGCGGACTTTTTGTCGTATAAACTACGGAAAAAGCAAAGGAGGCCGCAATGAGCTTGGCGTCTGACATTTTAGCTGGATATAAAATTCCTATCCGTTCGATGGCCGAGGCATTCGAGGGTGCATGTAATCTGTTGCTCGAGGCGACCGATACCACGGTAACCGCCACGCCGAACAACCAGACTCAGAATCAGGCAAACAATACGGTTTCCGTGAATGTCGGTAATGTCGTGCAGAGCCAAGAGGGTTCGACTATTGGCGCTCAGATGGCTAATGCTCAGGCGACGGCAAAGAAGGTTGCTGCCGCTGAAAAGACTTTGAATGACAATAAGCAGGTTCTTAATAATCAGATATCCGATTTGCGAGATACCTTTGCTATTGCAAGCGAGGAAAATTCACCGGGAACCACCGCGACTTCCCCTACTTCGACGACTACGGCATCCACTAACACGAGTACGAAGCTAACCGAGAATAGCCAGTTCATGCCGGCCTCGGCCACCCGTCAGACGCCGGCGATAGACTACAAGGGCTTTATGCATACTGTTCCTCACGCCGCAAGTGGAACTAACCAGCCGGATGTCTGCCCGGCACAGGTCGGCGTCATAATCAATTCAGGGGCTACCCGCGATACCGGCGAGGAAACCACTAGGCAGAAGTGGGAACCGCCCGAGTTCGCCCAGTTCAAGCCGGGTGAGCTGAATGCAGCCTTGATGCACGGCAAGGTCGGCCCGACTCCCCGTCCGGAGAACTTCAACAGTTACAACGGGGCTACCGTGGATGACCTGAAGGAGCACGGGCAGGAGAACCAGAAGGACCCGCTCTTTATGGGTGTACCGAACTGCACCATGCCGATGCGCTGCGGTTATACCATTACCAATCCGTTGAACGCTAACGGGGTCGATGTCGGGTATGCCGACGGTGGCTCCGCGGGAGGTGCTGCAGGTGGCTAAGAAGAAGGCTAGGGCGAGTCTCTGGACGCTGTTCAAGCGCCTGATGCGCTCGCTGAAGATTTTCAACTGGAAGAACGAAATCGCGCTGACCAACATCGCGATGTACATAGTTTTGTACAAGGTAGCCGTTACAGATATGGATGAAATGAGCATTGGCGAGGTGGCTACCGCGATGAGCGTACTCGGGCTTTACCTTGGGAAGAAGGTGCTCAACAAGGACCGCCCAATCGAACGGGTCAAGGACGAGGAAGGAGGCGAAGCGCCATGAACAAGACGATGATTAATTGGATTCTCGGCATACTGATTGCGGTGCTTGCATTTGCTACCGTGGATGCTTTTCGTGTTTCGAGGCAGACTAATGCGACCAATGTCGAGTATGCTACCCGGATAGACGAGCTTACCGAAGCGCGTCATCTGGACAGTGTTGCCTACAGGTTGAACTTGGAAAGCATGAAGGCCGAATACGAGTCCCGTCTACAGGAAAAGGATTCGGTATACCGGGTAGCCACACAGAGTACCTCCACTCACAAGACGGTAATTCGCACTGTGTACAAGGACAGTATCCGCGAGGTGTATACCGAGAACACCGAATCGGTAGCTTATTACGAGGAGAAGATTGCTACCCTCAGGGATTCTCTCGGCAAGGCCCTCGCACAGAAGGACGGGGTTGAAGTCCAGTATGTCGAGAAGATTATCCGGGACACTATCTTTGTATATAAGACTGCAAAGGACAGCTCAGTCGCAACCAAGACTGAGATAGTGAGGCCCGCCCAGGGGAAGCTCGGCGTGTTCGTCGATGGGCATGCGTCCTATGGGAAGGACGGGTTCGGCTATGAGGCTACCGGTGGCGTCAAGTACCACATACTGGAACCTCTTTACCTGAAGGCCGGCGTACAGTACGACGGGGACATCCGTGGCGTTCTCGGGGGCGGCATAGAATTCCGTTTTTAGGCATATAACACATACGGTTCGGATATGGCAACGGCAATTTGCTATATTTGTAATAGTATCGAGGAGTTGAACAAGTTGAATGAATAAAGCAGAGCGACATGTCTATGCGTGCAGCTACTCGTTGCCATTCAAGGGCAACGAGGTTATCCTGAGCGCGATGCACAAGGCAAAATCGCTCTACAATGCGACATTGTGGCATTACCGGCAGGCACTCGACGAACACCATAAGGCCAAGGAAGAAGGCCGAGACCCGCTCACCGAATATCCCGACTACTACAAGATGGAAAGGAAGTTCCGCGACGAAAGGCAGATTAACTACTTCTCCCTTCCACAGAAGGTAAGCCAGCAAGTGCTTCGCGACGTTCAGTCGGATTGGAAGTCCTATGTGGCCCATGTCGTAAGGAACAAGTCTTATCCGCCGGGAAGCCCGGAAAGAAAGGAGCAGGTAAACCCGCCGAAATACAAGTACCGTGACGGATATGCTAGGTTGAGGTACACAAAGCAAGCGATTTCGTTTGTAAAATACCCCGGCAAGGCAACCCCTAGCGGGATAGATGTCGGGCTTGTCATACCTCCATTCATCGACCCAAAGAAAATACAGCAGATTGACATAGAGCCGGACGGTGCCGACTATATCCGAGTGACATTCATCTACAAGGTCGAGCTGTGCGGCCTCCTTGTTGATAACGGACGTGTCATGGGCATCGACATGGGTGTCACTAACCTGGCGACGTGCGGGACGAACGTTGGCCGCGGTATCATCATTAACGGACGGCCAGTGAAATCAATCAATCAGTTCTTCAACAAGAGACTGGCTGCATTGAAGTCGGAAAACGACATTCTTCTTAAAAAGGAGAACGAACGGAAAGTACAGACACAGAGACATCGTATCACAAGGAACATGGAGAGGCTCTTCAGAAAACGCAAGTACAAGATAAAGGATTACCTGCACAAGGCTGCATGTCGCATATTCGACTTCGTAGCGGAAAGCGGCATCACCACGATAGTGGTCGGAAAGAATGTAGGCTGGAAGCAAGAGTGTAACATGCAGAAGCAGAATAACCAGAACTTCGTACAGATTCCGCATGCCAGATTCATCGACATGCTCGCCTACAAGGCGAGGGAACGAGGTATCGCATTTCTCACTGCCGAGGAGTCGTATACTTCCAAATGCTCCTTCGTCGATGGCGAGGAATTGTGCCATCACGATAAATACGTCGGTCAAAGAATAAGAAGAGGACTGTTCAGGACATCGAAGGGAATCCTTGTCAATGCAGACCTGAACGGGGCGCTCAACATAATAAGAAAAGTAATCCCCAATGCATTCGCTGAGGGGATAGAGGCGGTTATAGTTCCGCCACTACGTGCTATTGTCGCGTAAGCAAACCAGTTTCATTATTTTCTTTTAAAGTGGAAACTATGATTACTTTTATCGAATATTCCAAAATTGTAGAAGCCATGGGCGAATGGGCCAAGACCTACGCGGCTGGCGAGAATACGGTCCCCGATACTGTCTGGGACCATAACCTTGTACTTATCAAGGAGTTCGAGGCGGCCAACCCGTCTTTCATCCTTGCGACCTCTCCGACTCGTCATGTCGAAGATGGCGCCACGGGATTCCGTAAGGTAAAGCACGATATCCCGATGATGTCCATCGAGAACTCGAACGGTATCGAACAGACCAAGGAATGGGCGAACGGTATGTTCAACGATGGCGTTAAGGCTTTTGAGGCCGAGTATAAGATTGATGGTCTCAGTCTCGCGCTTAAGTATAAGGAAGGCGTCCTTGTGGACGCGGTGACACGAGGTCAGGATAATGTCGGCGACTCCGTATTTGAGAACGCTCTTCGTGTGCAGGGGGTGATAAAGAAGATTCCTCTTGCCGACGAAGCCGAAATTCGCGGTGAAGTTGTCTGGAAATATGCAGACTTCGAACCGTACAATGACAAGCTTATCACCGAAGGCAAGAAGGCGTTTGCAAATCCGAGAAACGGAGCGTCCGGTACTCTTAAGCTCCACGACCCGGATGAAGTCGAACGCCGTAAGCTTTCTTTCATCGGTTACTTGATTGTTAAGGGTTCCCCTAATCGTTACCAGACGGATGATATCAAGACGCTTGAATCGATGGGCTTTGAAGTGCCGGAACATCACACGGCTACGAACTTGGATGACCTCGTTAAGTATGCCGAATCGATGCGCGAACGCCGCTTTGAGCAAGCATATCCGATTGATGGTGTCGTGCTGAAGGTCGACGATAAGGATGACCAGCCGCGTTTTGGCCGTGCAACCAAGTCCCCGAACTATTTCCGCGCATATAAGTTCCCTCCTGAAGAAAAGGAGACCGAACTCGTTGATGTCGTGCCGTCTATCGGTATGTCCGGCGCGAATACTCCGGTCTGCATCGTCAAGCCGGTGCAACTTGCGATGACTACCGTTACTCGTATCACCGGTCATAACTGGGATACAGTGGAGTACCTCGGGTTGTACAAGGGTTGCCATGTGGTAATCCGCAAGGGTGGTGAAATTATTCCGGACTTGGTAAAGTGCGTTGAAACGGGCCGTTCCAAGGACAGTTACGATGTCGAACGCGAACTCTGCGACAAGAACAAGATTCCTCATGTCAGCCCGTGGGTTCCGACGACTGAAGAAGAAAAGGCTCGCGAACGCTATATTCGCCCGGCGACTTGCCCGTGCTGTGGCAAGCCACTCAGATGTGCTGTAAACTCTGAAGGAAAGGAATTGGTCAGCTGGGTATGCACTAACGAAAACTGCCGTGCTCAGATTGGCGGTAAGCTCGCAAATTTCGTGGGCCGTGAATGCATGAACATCATGGGTATCGGGCCGAGTATCATCGAAGACTTGCTGGTTGCCGGAAAACTTACCTTCTTCGACGACTTCTATCATCTTACGATGCAGGATTTTGTCGATGCTTGCGGAAAGCGTGAATCCGGCGCGAAGAAACTTGTTGCCGCAATCGAGAAGTCCCGTGGCAATTATCTTCATCAGCTCATTGAAGGGTTCTCGATTTCCGGGCTCGGCCACCAGGCTGCCCCGGCGGTAGCCGACTGTGTTGACCAGGTGGGCGGCCTTGCTGCACTTGCATCGCAGGACGCCGAGTATGTTTCCGAGGTGGCGGGAAAGTTCCGTGACCTCGCCGATACCAAGGGCGTATCCAAGGAACTTGTCGATAAGTTCCTTGACTTCATCTGGAGCAACGGGGAGCGCATCCGCGAACTCGTGATGCTTGATGTGGCACAGAAGGTGAAGCCCGTGGTGTCTATGAAGCTTGCCGGCAAGGTATGCATTATGACGGGAACATTCGACGCCCTCGCCCGCGATGTGTTCAAGAATATGGTTACCGAGAATGGCGGTACCATCTGTGGCTCTATCACCAAGAAGTGCAACCTTGTGCTTATGGGTGACGGCGCCGGTCCGGCAAAGAAGGCAGCCATCGAGAAGCTGACCCGTGCAGGCCAGAAAATCGATGTGTACACCCCGGAAACCCTCCAGCAGTTCCTCGACTTGCTGAAGTAGAAAAAATATAAGCAAATATAGCCTTCACGGTTTGGAGATTTTGCTATATTTGTAACATAAGGCGAGAGACGGTGACGCCATCGAGCCTTACGCGGGAGTAGCTCAGTTGGTAGAGCGTCGCCTTCCCAAGGCGAATGTCGGGGGTTCGAGTCCCCTCTCCCGCTCTCTATAAAGTTGGCATTGACGCGTAGCGTCCCATAAGTGACTGGCCAAATAGTGTCGTGGGGTCCTGCCGACCGAAGCGATGCTTCCCTTAGGGAGTCCGTGGATTCAGCAATGGATTTGCGGATTACTTATGGAATGGTAAGTCGGACATAGGATTGCACACTGCACTCTAGCAAGGTGGCGTCCTGGTGGTCGTGCTTGACGGTGTTATGGCCCTGCCGAAAGGTGGAACGCGGCTATGGTGCTGTTGTGCGGTTGATGTACTGAGCGACCCCCCGCGGTTGTGAGAAGGTCCGAAAATCTGACAAGCCGGACGCTACGTCTCAATGCCAACTTTTTGCTATATTTGAGTAGAGCGCTAAAAAAAGCCTCTACTTTTTTCATATATAGGAATATTATGGCACAGAAAGAACTTGGCCCGGGAAGTGAAGGGGATGCGTACCGATACACTAAGAAAGTGTTGAAGTCATTGCCGAATGCATCGAGAGTCGAACATATCTACCGTGAAATCGCGCACAACAAGGGAATCTCCTCGTGGACCCGTGCTTGCTATGAGGAACTGAGAACGCAGGTCTTCCGTGACGGCCAGTGCAAAATCAAGTTTGCCCCGGGTGTCGCCCGAATAGCATACGGCGAGCTCGAGTTCGGTACTGGCGACGAAGACTTCCGTCAGCTGGCTGACCTTAGAGATTTTGTTAGAATTATTAGCATCGCGCACTTTGAAACATTTACCCGACATCTTGCGCTTGATGGCAAGGAACTGTCATTCAAGGATTTGGTCGAGCGCTTCGGTAATACGGTTTCTGCCAACTGGAAGGAACTGAAGGCTGAACTGCGCAACATCAAGTATGGACCGCGCCGTTACCAGATAATCTGGCTGGATTCTTTCGCTACCGCGCACAAGTACTATGAATACACCAAGCCCCACAACTGGTGTCACTTGGGTAGCCTCAGCATGTTCCGAAGCTATTCATTCAACCGCAAGTCGTCCAAGGATGGCACTTCGCGCGTGTCCGTCGTGAAGCTTTATCTTGCTGTCCTTCCGGGATTCGAGACGATGACCGAGGACAATCCGCTGTATGGCGAATCTATGCTCGGTATCGATATCGGGCCGGATGGCCGTCTCATCCATGTGAACAACAGGTGGAATCATTCGCATGATAATGTTGACGACCGAAAGGGCGATAACAAGTATTCGGAGAAGGAACTTTCCGAGCTGCTCGGCGGTCCTTTCTACAAGATTTGCCCTCCGTTGACAAAGAGGGAAATGAACCACATTTCCGGCGAACTGAAGCGTCGCCGTGAAGAGGAGAACCGTGCGGCTGCTAACTGGGTTCGCGGGTTTGCCGACCGGGTTGCTAACGGTGTGCGCAGTAAGCCGGCCAAGGAAACTGAAAGTTTCGTCGATTCTCGCGATAATGTCGAATACCGTACCCGCAAGATTGGCGGGCTGCAGTGGATGCTCGACCCGCTTTCACATATGATTATCTCTCCCATCAATACGCCGGAAAATATGGTGAAGCATAAGATGGCGGTCGCCAAAGATTGGGACGAGACGGATAAGTTTAACGAGAAAGTTGCCAAGTTCAAAGCTGTTACGCAGGTGACCTATAACAAGGGCGAGGATAATACTGCGGACGATATCGATGAAGACTCTACGGTTGAGACGGGCGAGATTGGGGAGGCAAAGTGGACCGAAGTGGGGGAGGAAGTGCGAACCTCGGAATCTTTATCTAGAGCCCCGTCTTATTGTCCGTTGGTATCAATGGAATCTGGCGGTCGACAGAATCTGTTCTTTGCTACGGACGTGACCAAGCTGTCCCGTGCATACCGTGGTTCGGCCGAACATATCGACCGATACCTTTCCGACTGCCTTGACTATCGCGAAAAGCGCTTGGCGGCGCTCAAGAAGAAGCCGGCGGAAAAACTCATGGGAGACGAGGTGAAGAAACCGTCCGTCTATAAGGATGATAACTATCTCACTGTGATGGAAAATGAACAGTGGAGCGCGGTCGAACTGATTACTCCGCTTGGATTCGAACCGTCGTCTCGTTCGGTTGAAAGCGGGTATAGAATAACTAATCAGAAAATGATTATCAACGATGTCAATCCGGGTAAGCAATTCGTGTACTACCAACCGGGCGATTTCGACAGCGTGATTCCGGAAGGATGGCGCCTCCCCACGGTGGACGAGTTCGTTGCTATGGCGATGTCCTTTGGTGCAAAGGCGGTATTCCGTAGCAGTGTCGAATATGAGAAGGATAATTCAATTAATGTGTTCTGCCGTCTGAAAGCGGAAGATATCGTTGAAAAGGCTAGAAGGGCTCCGCATATCGAATTTTGCACGGCTGACCATCAGTTACGCCGCCGAATGTACGAAAGTGTCATTATTTCCGAAATCAAGAGGATTAGCGTAGATATCGATGATATTGTCGCACCTCCCAATACGCCGGATACAATTGTTGTCGAGTCGAAACAGCCGGATGACCCGGATACCACTGAGCCGTTTCAGCACGACCCGACGGTTGACGATGAGCCGCAGGAAGTGATTGAAAACATTCCTGCCGCGGTCGGGGTTAGGCTTCCGGACTTGGAGTTCGACATGGGCGATGCCGGGTTCGCTATTCCGAATTCGTCGAGTGCTCCGGCTGAGGCGGAAGACAGTGATGCCGCGGCGAAAATCCGTGACGGTGCGTTGTCGTTCACTAGATACCCGATTCTGCTGTCGCTTGCCGAAGAGTCTGACTTTGCCGATAACAAGTCGGTTAAGAAGTTTGACCGTATGTTCTATCGCTTTGACTCGGCGAAGGATGCTGTTCAGCAGCTTTACCTCGATGGTGACGAAGATGATGAGACTCGAGTGCTTGACTATAACCCGTTTCACCGGTCGACTAAGATTTTGCCTGTTCGGAAACGATATGCGTTTGCAAGGTGGGATTCCAAGCATAAGACATTCAGAATCACGCCGTGCCAGAACGACCATAATTCGTCAAGGTATTGCCTGTTGTACGCGGTCAAGTAATCGGCCTTTATTATCGGAGGAATAATGACATCCAAAAATCATGAGAAAATCCTTAAAATTAATGCACAGATAGAAGCGCTCGAGCGTCAGCGAGACACGTTGTTTGAAGAAGATTCTAAGCTGGAACAGAAGGCTAGGGAAGACGCTTGGAAGAAAGAAAATGATGATTGTATCAAGTTCTGGCAGACACTTGCCGGAAAGGCGTTTACCTTCGGTGAGGATATCATTAAGCATTATTATTGGAAGCCGTTTGACAAGGCGACTGAGTACGACTATGTTAGTGTATATTTTCCGCTTAACATTGCCTATTATGATAAGTATAGGGTATCCCTTCTTTGCCGACATCTTTACACTGGCGAGCATAAAGCTATGCTGATGAATCAGAATCATATGGTTTTGAAAGTCTCTTATTTGGATGGAACATACAAGCCCTCCGAACATGAGATTTATGAGGGTGCGGTTCATTTGTTAACTGATGATGAGCTTCAACTGGCGTTTGATTTCTGGCGGAAAAAAGCGAAGCAGTTTTTTGATGATGAGTTCACTCGGCCGACGAATAAGCCCTGGGATTGCTCGTTTGACCCGGATAGGTTTAATCGTAGATTTGCGGGAATTGACTCTAGTGATGGGGAAGCGGTTACTAAGGCTGAACTCGACGAAGATGAAAAGTTTCGTAGGGACCGCGAAATGGTACTTTCTGCCAGGGAATATTATTATAGGGCAATCAAACAGAGTACCTATGGAGAAATTCTTCAAGGCATAAGTGAGCGACTCGATGATATGTGTTAGTAGGTGCTAATTTGGTGATATAGTAAAGTTTTTTAACTTTTTTCATAAAATCCCTTGAAAATGAGAAAAACTTTACTACATTATATATAAACATTGAAGCGAAAAGGATTAAAACAATGTCGAAGCAGCAATTAAATAACCGTTGTATGTTGACAGCACTGAATGGTGCTCGTTATTTCGCATACGGTTTTTATGCATTCGCACAGTTTGCCGGTTTGGCCGGTAATGCGAATACGGAAGCTGCAACTGCATAGTGAGTCTTTTAAGTGGTTCAAAGACAGGCGGTTGCAGAAAAGCAACCGCCTTTCTTTATTAGCCGAGATAGCCAAGATGGTCACGGCGCCTGACTGAAAATCAGGAGATTGTGGTTCGAGTCCGCATCTCGGCATAGATTATAATATGGGCCTTTAGCTCAGCTTTGGAAGAGCGCCTGCTTTGCAAGCAGGAGGCCACCGGTTCGAGCCCGGTAGGGTCCACTATAAATTTTGAGGGCTGTTAGCTCAGTTTTTGGTAGAGCGCCTGCATGGCATGCAGGAGGTCACCGGTTCGAACCCGGTATGGTCCATTAAGCCGGTGTGTGCAGAGTGGCAATTGCAGCGGTCTGTAAAACCGCCGCCTAATGGCTTCGTAGGTTCGAGTCCTTCCGCCGGCATAATTATTTTGTTTGGGCCTTTAGCTCAGTTTTGGTAGAGCGTTCGCTTCGCATGCGAGAGGTCACCGGTTCGATTCCGGTAGGGTCCACTATATAAATTCATGGGCTTCAAATACAGATGGGTTCTGTGTGACAAGAGGATGAATTCCCGGCAAGTCGAGACAAAGGGCGATACTGCCGGGGCTCAAGCGCACGGGTCTGGTTCGAATCCAGGGGGGTCCACTAGGTAGCCTTTGGTTACAAACAAATTATTTTCCACCTTAGCTCAGTTGGTAGAGCGTTCGCCTGTTAAGCGAAGGGTCCCTGGTTCGAGTCCAGGAGGTGGAGCTAAGAACAAATTAATGGGGTGTGGTGTAACGGTAGCACCGCAGATTCTGAATCTGCTAGTTTTGGTTCGAGCCCAGGCGCCCCAATAACTGCCGTGGTGGCGGAATAGGTAGACGCGATGCTCTCAAAAAGCATTTCGAAAGAGTGACAGTTCGAGTCTGTCCCACGGCACTAAACTCGGTTGGTGATGGAAGGGTAGACATAGGGTACTTAAAATCCCCCGGGAGCAACCCCGTGCGGGTCCGAGTCCCGCCCTGCCGACGGGACTATGGAGGAACTATGGATAATGATTCTATTGTATCTGGACAACCGGGATTCTGGGCTGTAGTGTAATGGTAGCACTATAGATTTTGAATCTATTGGTCCAGGTTCGAACCCCGGCAGTCCAATAAATTATGGTGTGTTAGCCAAGTGGGAAGGCGGCGGTCTGCAAAACCGCCATGACCCGGTTCGATTCCGGGGTACACCTCGAAACTTTTTGGCAAAAACCTCCCTCTGGGAATCAAGTTTTTTTTGCTATATTTGTAATATCAGGAGTTAGTAAAGCCGTAGTAAAATCTATGGTTTAGTTTTTATCGAATCCGGGACTCCGAGCTCCGAACCATCCAACCGGAACAGTCCGGAAGTCAACCAGAAGAAGCCTTCTTTCTTGCTCAGGTTGGACAACACATCGCATCGAGGTATGGCGGGAAGGTCCGCTTCATGGTTTCTGGCGGCATTGATGTCGGCATCAATAACGAGGCCGCAATGCGGACAGATGTATTCCTTTCCCTTCCTAGATGCTTTGTGCACGAGGCCGCAATCTGAACACCGTTGAGAGCGATACGCGGAAGCCTGAAGCTGAACACGGACCCCGCGTTCCTCGCATTTCATCATGAGCGTATCTCGGATGATTGGATTGGACCAATGGCTCATCAGACGACTGGATTTCTGCTGATATCGGATATTAACGACATCCTCCAGTCCTATTTCCTTCACTCCGTCGAGATTGAGCCGTTTCATGGCGAAGTTGACATAGTTCTTCCTTTCTTCTACAGCCTTCTTGAACGCCTTGGAACCCTTTTTCTTTTTGGACATCTTGTCCATTATGGTCATCAGGTTTATGGTCAGTTTACGGCCGGGACTCCCTTTCTTTGGCGCATTTACTATCAGGTCTGGTGTCACGTTTCCGTTGGACAGTGATATGGTGGTCTTTGCGCCCTGGTCGGCACCGATTTTGACACCATCATCTCGCAATGGAACATCCTTCTGCCAACGGAGCTGTATACCGTACTCGTCTATGAGGTATCCGTTGCACCGGGTCCATGTTCCGTCAAGGAACCTGTCAAGATGTCTATGCCGGCATACCGGAAGCTTGATGTGCTCGCCACCGGTGCATTTCAGTCGGACATATCCATAGAAATATCCATCTTCGGTCAGTTCGAAATCAGCACATTTGCTGGATACTTCGATACCGGCATCGGATAAGTCTGGCTTACGTGGAATCGAAGATTCTATCTTGTCCCATAGCCGTTCGTTATATTTCCCTTCGCCGGCGAGCTTGTCGAACATCGCGACACGCTTTGCTTCCTTGGACAACACTGCGCGGAGCTTGCCGCACAGTTGGTTGGTCAGTGAATTCAGCATACGGGCACTTAACCATGTATCAACATCAAAATGATTGTAGTCAAGGTATTTTGGAAGTGCGAACTTGAACTTTGTAATGTTGAATTCATGCTCGATGCCATCTTCATACCATATGTATCCGTTCAACCACATGTCATCGCACAGCAATTGCATCACGCGACGCCATTCCGCAAGCAGAACTGACAGTTCATTCTGTTTGCACTGGTTTGCGTACTTGCTTATGATGTGATTGGTCGAACGAGTAAACATGACTATTCTTCCTTGGCCTCCAGGGCTTCCTTCATCTTCTTGGCCTTATTCTGCCCGCGGCGTGCTCCGTATAGGCGACAGCAGAAACTTGTAACTATGGCTATCATGTCTTTTATAATATCCTGCTCGTTTGTATCATTGGGATACATCACATCGACAGTACAGTTCAACCTTGATAGCAACCGTTCTATATAGTTAAACCCAAACCGAGTTAATCGGTCGCGGTTCTCGCAAATTACCGTCGTCGGGTTGCTTGAAATCATTTCCCAGAACTTTGGACGGTTGTCATTCATCCCCGATGCAATTTCCTTGTATATGGCGGCAACCTTGTATCCGTTCTTCGCGGCATAATCCTTGCACCGTTCTACTTGTCTTTCAAGGTCATCCTTCTTGTCATGGGTACTTACGCGAGTATAGATGACTACCCGTTCTTCCTTGACTAACGGATTGGCTATGTCCATGTCGACATAGATACTCTTGGTATCTGGGTCCTGAAAAGCACCCGGTATCTTTCCGGCATGGAACTTGTCGTTTGCCGTCTGGTAGCTCATGCCGTTTTCCTTGGCGTATTTGGATAACTTTACTTTCATTTCTATACCCAGTTTATATTTCCTACCATAGAAATTATCTCATATTTACATCATATAATGCATTGTTGTATTATTTTTTACTATATTTCTAGTATTATGATGAAGGACGATATATGGCATCTCACGGGAACCTCCCGGAAATCCTAAAGAAAACTTACGGAAACGAGTTGACAGGGTTTGAAAATTTGCTATATTTGAGTCAGCGGGGAATCCACCGAGGTTCCCGAGAAGTTTGACAAGATGGCTGCGATGCCTTCCATATTCAGGTTAAATATGGCGTTGGGTACGATATCCCCGTGCCTGAATTATTCAGGTGGCATTTTGGGAGCTTTACGAAACTCCACCGTGCCGTCCGGGAGACGGACGAAGCAGTGCCGAATGTGCATTGCAGGATACCCTTAGTGGAATAGTGAACACGCGCGGGGTCGCAGCCGCGAGATATCGCCTGCTCAGGGCGGTAGGGGAATTAAAACCGGCGTGATGCTGGCCTACTTGGAACCAATACGGATGTTTTTGCCTTTTATCCTGGCTGTTTTACATCCGTCTCCTTTTGGTTGTATCGAACTTACTCCAAGTAGTCCAGCGTCCGCCTAGTGTTTGGATGCAATTTGGCGTCCGTTAAAAGGATGGTCAAATGTGCGTGAGCTACACGTCCATTTGTAGTCTCGAGAGGGACGACAAAACGCGCGCATTGCATCCATTAGCCAGCGAACGGTGTAGCTCAGCGAGGTAGAGCGGGGGAGGAAATATCCCAGGGTCGCCGGTTCGATTCCGGTCACCTTGTAGCTGGCAAGCCTTTTATTATCGCGGGGTGGAGCAGTTGGTAGCTCGTCGGGCCCATAACCCGAAGGTCGCGGCGTTCGAGTCCCGCTCCCGCTACGAAACCCAAACACCCAAATACACCCACGGCGAATCCTCGGAATCGCCCGCAGTGTTCATGGCCCGGGCCATGGATAATCCCCGGGGAAATTTTGATATGGAAGGAGTCATAGCTCAATTTGGTTAGAGCACCGGCCTGTCACGCCGGAGGTTACCGGTTCAAGTCCGGTTGGCTTCGCTAAGCGATACCGCTTTATGTTCTTTTGGATGGATAATCATGGCGTCGACTCACCTCTTCGTTTTGACCTCCTTTTTGGCTTTCTGCAGCGAGCGGTATCGTTTGAAGTTTGCCGATACATGTAGGTTGTTCCTTTTTCTCACTTGAAAAGTTTACAACCCGTGTCGGCTATCAATTTCCCGGACCTGTACAACTCTGTTAAAATTTTGTTCCGACTGGCTCATACAGGCCCGGGCAACCTCATTAAGTAGTGCCTTATTGTTAAATACGGTTCGAGTCCGGGCGGTCCTTTCCTCGCCAAAAGTAAGGAAATCTGGACAGCTAGAGGAGGAAATATGGTTGGCGATTCCGGGTGCTATGATGTTTTGGACAGTGGCCACATAGGAAGTTCCTTTAATTTCGATTGGATGAATTTTACTTCCCGGCGTTCTGTCCTATCATGTCCCGGTAGCTCAGTTGGACTCAGAGTGCAGCCCTCCGAAGGCTGAGGTCACAGGTTCGAGCCCTGTTCGGGACACTACGATTGAATTTGATTTGTGCTATCCGGGTTGCTAGCAGTTAACGAAAATGTTAGCAAAACTTAACTAAATATAACGAAATATTCTATTGAAATACATAGAAAATAACCTATATTTAGAAATGCCTAGTTTGACATGCCGACCGTGTTAAGGCTCTTCAGCAATGGAGTAGGACTAGGCAAGTTAGTCGTATTGCTTGATGCATATTAGGAATATCGCGTAGATGCGGCTGATTAAATGCCATTACGGCCTACCCAGCAATGGGCAAGGTAGGAAATCACATAGGTCTATCTCTTGGTAGATTTAAGTAGGTTTCAGTTAATGGTCTTCAGACTCTCCCAGTTAGCTTCTTAAGGGATGTCCTGTCGCATTACCAATACGCGGCGGTGAGTGGCAGGGCATCCCGCTTGAGTGTCTTCATTGGATAGACGGGGACTCCCACTTTATGCACAGTAGGCCAAACGCACCTTCCAGCCAGGGTCACGATGCCCCTCCAGGTCCTGCCGGCGATATTGACGCCACGACTGAGGTGACGAGGTAACTGCGCAATATGAGGCGCCACGGCGCGGCGGTACCCACTGGCCGCGGGAGAAACAGTTGAGAGGCTGTTGCAGTGGGACGGTTTTCCGGAATAGCTCAGTTGGTAGAGCGGCTGCATCGTAAGCAGCGGGTCGCTAGTTCGAGCCTGGCTTCCGGAGTAACTGTGGAGATAGAATAGCTTGCGCGGCATCGAGATGCCTGAATGTTGTCGCGTGGAGTTTCTTGGGGTGACAGGTATCTAGCCCCATGTTATTTTTTGGAGTTTTTCTCCCCTGCCTTTCGGGCGGAGGGTTCGCGCGTGGTCATCGAAGTGGTCACGCGAAGGTAAAACGATAACCGGGCGTTAATACCCGGACTATGTTTAAAAAACGCTTGTGTTCCTTTTGTAATTTGGCCTTAAAAGGAATGAAAAGACTGGCTATATAGCGTGATGGCTAAAACCGTAATGCGGTGCGATTGATGCTGGTCAAAGAGGCAAGTTATGGCGTTTCTTGCCTTACCCGGGCGGGTAGCTCAGTTGGTAGAGCAGCGGTAGCGAATGCCGCGGGTCGCTGGTTCAAGTCCAAGTCGCTCCACTAAAGAATTTGATAAAGTTTGCCGTGCAGACGAATGGTTTTCTCGTGGGTTTTCCTACTTCATTGAACGAGATTATCGTGAGTCTGCATTGAGAAAGCCCGTATAGCCATACGGGAAACCTCAGGGGTATGACAGGCACCCGGGCATACTTGTCTGTTTTACTATGTCTTCCGGGTAATTGTAGTGCAATGACAGTTTTCTCTTTTTGTTTCTTTTCGCATTACAGATATACGGGGTCCGGCTCCAAAGGTAATCTGGAAGCCGTGAGTACATTACATTATTGTGCATACCCGGGTGGCTCCGGGAGATTCCTGGGTTGAATTTCTTGGATGGCCGCTAGCAGGTTTTCAAGGGAAACAACCCATTCCGGTTCCGTAGCTCAGTTGGATTCAGAGCGTCTCGCTACGAACGAGGAGGTCCCAGGTTCGAGCCCTGGCGGAACTACTATTTTGATTTTTCTGAATCCCGCTAGGTACTTAGGGGGATAGGGCAGGACAGCGTGTCAGAAGCGTTGATTACCGGGGCGATGCATTGCCAATGGGAATCTAACTGACCCCGCGCGTTTGATTGTTTGATGTTCCGGTAGCTCAACTTGGACAGAGCGTCTCCCTCCTAAGGAGAAGGTTGCGCGTTCGAGTCGCGCCCGGGATACTAAACTCGGGGTGTAGTTCAGCCAGGTTATTATAGAGTGCTTGCTTTGGAAGCAAGATGTCGTCAGTTCGAATCTGGCTACCCCGACGAGAAGATTTTTACGGAGGCGTGGACGAGTTGGTCTATGTCGCACCCCTGCTAAGGGTGTAGGGCAGATAAAACTGCCCTCGCTAGTTCGAATCTAGCCGCCTCCTCTAACTTTCCGGATTAGCTCAGCTGGTAGAGCACCTGATTTGTAATCAGGGGGTCGGCGGTTCGAGCCCGTCATCCGGAGCGGATTTTGGGAGATTCCCGGCGGTTTCCCGAAGAACTGAGAAAGACTCATGTTATATGTCCTTGTGTGTCACCGGGGTCCCTTTTAGGTAACAACAATGAAGAAGAAACCATACACTTCACCAAAGATGGAAGTCGTCAATTACGAAGCCGAAACAAGGCTTCTCGCAGGTTCTTCCACTGAAGACGATGACCCGTACTGGAAACCGCCTGAGACTCCGGCAGGATGCCAGTCTGCATGGTGGTGCGGGTAAGGCTTTACGGCGCTATCGTCTAGTGGCCAAGGACAAGGCCCTCTCAAGGCTTAAACACCGGTTCAAATCCGGTTGGCGCTATAGTTTAATCGTTCCGTTCGCAACCGAGATTCTCCGGAGAATATCCCGGGGGACAACGAGGTTGATATGGAACTGGCCCTTCGTGGTACTTGCCGCGAAATACGGGCCGTAATCATCGAAGTTCCTCAGCAGGGTTCTCCCGTGGAATCTCGTGGTGCTCCCGTTGCGGACAGTATCCTCTCGTCGGGCGCGGTAGCCGTTATCTGCCCAGCATTCCTTTATTCGTTCGCACCGGTCGTTGATGCTTTCCATCGTGAGGCCGTATCGAGCGAGTTCGGCGAGAAGCCGGGGTTTTGCAACAAGGGCGTACTTGATTTCCTCTGGGTGCCACTCGGGTTCTGACCGGAAGCGGTCAATCCAGAGCAGCATATAGGAATCGGTGAGTATGTCCGGGTTGATGAACCATCCGGGCTTTCCCTCGGTATCATCCGGGGAATGCGTGGTGAAGAGTTCGAAGCTGTATGTCCGGAGGGCGTGGCCTTCACCGGTACAGGAATCGACTCCGTATGATGTCGCAGCCTTTTCGTCACACTGGTATGTTTTATTTTTGAGATAGAACGATATGTCGATGCCCAGCTTCTGTGTGCTTGCGTCTTCATTGCGCTTGACTTCGGAGAATCCCCAGGTATCGGTATATAGGTTCGCGTCAAGTATAGTACCGAGGTACTGTTCCTGAGCGTGGTCTTTCTTGTAAGAGTGATGGAACATACTTGATGTTTATAGATTTCGACCCGGTAGTTTAAATGAGCTATGGCTAAAGACCAAGTGCTTAGAACACTGGCGGCACGAGGGCGCAATGAAGTTTTGTCGAATAATGGATGTGTCAATCACCGCCGGCAATGCAGGTAATTAGTCCTGTCCGGTTTTCTTTTGTGCCTAGCTAAGGTACTGCGGAATCGTGGTATATCTGGCGCCCTGGTCAATGCGCAAGGCCCAAAGGTTCCCGATGAAGGTGGACGGGACAACGGCACTCTTTTGATATAATTTCCTGATTGTTATTGGTTTGAGGTAGGAATATGTCTGTATTGCATATAATGGTGGGAATACCGTCATCGGGGAAGAGTACATACGCCAAGAAGCTTGCCGAGGAAACCGGTGCTGTAATCATATCTAGCGACGGAATCCGCGCGGAACTGAGCGGTACCGAAGAGTATAACGAAGCCCAGAATTACAAGGTGATTTGCACCATCCGTGGCAGGCTCCGCCATCTCATAAAGGACCACGATGTCATCATAGACGCTACCAATGTCCATGTTGCCGATTGGAGGGACTACATCGACCGATGCCCGCCCGATATCACCGTTAAGGTGCATTGGTTCGAGATTCCGCCTGAAGTCGCTATGCAGCGTATGGAGGGGCGTGAGCGCAAGGTCTGCAAGGAAGTTCTCCGGGACAAGTGGAACACGATGACCTCCAACAAGAAATTTCTCGAAAAATACATAAACCCGAAAATATCGTGTACATTACGCCCGATATGCACTAGATTACCTCGTAGGATAACTAGAGGTATTGTATATGGCAAAGAAGAAGCGTGATTTTGTGCTTGAAACCGACGAACAGCGTAAGGAACGCTGGGCCAAGCAGGCCAAGACGGTGAAGACTTTTGCCCGCGTCTGCGGCATCGATGCTAAGAAAATCAAGCGCGAACGCGAATGGACTGAGAAGCTAGCCGAAATGGCCCGGAGGGATTACTAGGGATTTACCGGCGGGTTGCCCGAGTGGTTATAAGGGAGCGGTCCTGAACACCGCCGACGTGCGTGAGTGCGTCCATCCGTTCGAATCGGATACCCGCTTTTTCTAAGGCGCCGTGCAGAAATGCGCGGCGCTTTTGCTATATTTGTTAAATATAAATGATGAGGAATTTATGAGTAATAAGCCTAGTGTATATATTGGTGGTCCACTGGTTAACCAAGCGGACGAGGAAAAACAAGTACATGTGTCTGTGGAAACCGGGAGAAGGAATCAGCAGGTACTTCTTGTAAGTGGTATGCATGGCAATGAGCAGAATGCTGTACTTGCTTCGATAGGGGTGGTATCTTCCTGCACTTGGTCTGATATCGATGTGTCGTATATAATTGGAGTTAACCGGAATGGGTTATTGCGGTCGGTTCGCGATTTTGCACCGGTTGACAATAAGCCGGTGACCGATATGAACCGGGTATTCAATGTACTGACCGATAAGGACTTTCCTTCTCCAGAGGATATGCGGGATGGAATTGTACCGGTGATTTCTAAATCTGATATTGTTGTCGATGTACACAATTCTCCAAGCTGTTCCAATATGGTTGTTATCGACAATAACGAGTATGCGGCCAATATCGTCAGGTTCTGCTTGGCTCACGGCATTCAGTACTATGTTGCCAACAAGAGCAATCCGGGAACGCTGAAGCAGTACGCGTTCAGAATGAATAAGCTTGGGTTTACCGTGGAACTTAATGGGATGACCATCGGGCCTCTCCATGGTAAAGTGATTGCTTCCCAGAGAGCGTTCTTGATTAATCTCCTTGCTGCGCTCAATACGACATCGGCCACAGAAATAAAAGGACTTCCGTGCGAACCCATCCCGTATGAAAAGGCTACCCGTGAAATATACAACTGCGGCGGGTATGGGATTGTTGAGTTTGATGAGCGGGTTTTCGCGGGCGATATGTCCAGAGAACTGTTCAGGAAGGGCGAAACTTTTGCACATATCATTGATATGGAATCCCACGAATCCCGCGAACTCAAGATGCCTTGCGATGGGTGGGTAATTGATATTGATGCTGCCGTCGATTCCAAGACGGATTCTTCCATCTTTGCTGTTCCGGGAAAGGCTATCTGTACTGTTCAGCCGAAAATCAACTATACTGACCTCCCGGTACATAAGGCGGAAGCTTGATGAAGATTCTGATGATATCCGACCTTCATCTCGAAGGCTATACCGTGCTGTCCGACAACCCGAAGACTCTCCGTGACGAGTTCGAGCAGATATACGAGAAGATGTTTACCCCGGCTGATGCAGTGTGTATCGCGGGGGACATCGCCGAATACGAGATGCTGCAGGTGAACTTCCTGAAGTTCATATCCGAAAAGTATTCACAGGTGTACTATGTATTTGGCAACCACGAGCTGGTGGTGAAGCGGATATTCCCGCCCGAGAGGTTCAAGACATCCGAGCAGCGTATCCACTTTGTCAAGAATGCAATCAGCAACTACCCGAATATCCACATCCTTGATGGCACGGTTAGCCCCGACGGTCTCGTTGGTGGTACTATGGGAATGACCGACTTGCGCTACAAGGTGCCGAATCCGGTAAAGGGAAAGAAGCCGTTTAACCCGGCCTCCTATTGGAAGAACGGGTGGCATGATGGGCGTCACTGGAACTACTTTTCACAGAACATAGCTACTATATTCGACCACGAGATGGAGAAGCTCGCCGCGGTATGCGAGAAGCGTCCGCGGATAGTGATGACACATTTTTGCCCCGACCAGATTGGGGTTGCCGAGCAGTATGCTAATGACCCGGTATCCGCGATGTTCTACTTCAATGCGGCCAAGTATCTTGAGATGCTCGACAATGGCACTATATGGTTGTGCGGACATACCCATTCGCAACGGGACACTACTTGGTCGAGTCTCGACCATAGCAAGAAAGTCCGGCTATTGTGCAACCCTGTGGGCCATCCGGAAGAAAGGAATCTTTTTGCGATATGCCGGAAAGAATCCGTATACCTATTGGATGTGTAGGAGGCAATATGGCGTCTGAAGATGATGAATTTGGGTTGAGGGCGTCCCTTGCGAAGACGGAGAAGGAATATGCCGAAAGCGTGGCTCGGCGTGAACAGTGGGTCAAGGAGGCTAAACACCGGTTTGACGGTCGTTGGATTCGTAATACGATTAATGGGAACTTATATCAGGTTCTTGAGATAATCAAATGCGAGAACCCGTGGGTCGGTGGACATTTCAAGAATACACCATCGGAGTCCAAAACGAATATGCTCTATACGGTAAAGGTTGCTGCCGAGATTGACCCTAACTTTGAGGGGGTTAATCGGTATGATAATTTTGCTGAAGTCGGGATTTCGATTATGGACGGCAAGTGGGTAGTTGCCACTAAGCGTGAAGTCGCCAAGGCCGCAATGGAACTCTCGGATAAGATTAATGCGAAGATATCGAAAGAACTGGACACGGTTTCTACACTGATGACGATATACCGGTTGTCCAAGGGACTCACGTAGTTCTTTCAAAATTGCTATATTTGAAATATCAAAAGGAGTTTTTATGAAAGGGATACTAATATGATTTCGGTAAGAGAAGCAGCAGAAAGTATTGCAGATGAATATTTCGGCAGGGGCCGTTCGGCATCATTGAAGGATGCCGATGCTATCGCCGATGGAATCAAGGAAGGTCTTAAGAAGCTGGGATGCTCCGATTCGATTGTTGATGACTTTGACGGTCCGCGTCGTAAGCATATCAGTGATTTGAATGATGCATCCGAACAGCTTATCGAGAAGTACCTTCACTCTGAACCGTCGGTTGGCGAAATCGATATCTTGAAGCAGAGTATCGTTGACGCGGTTAAAAAGAACGGGTTTACCGGTATGATTTGGTGAGGCTGCCATAACAATTTGCTATCTTTGAATGTGGCCACCGTGGCCACATTTTTTGTGAGAATATATTATGATTGGATTTTTGATACATAACGCGATTGCTATCCGTATACGGCAGAAGCTGTTTGGGTGGAAGGTCGCCCAACGGCATGGGGTGGAGATTTGGTTCCAGAAGATTCGTGTGTACCCCGGGTATAGGGAATATGACTATGAGCCGATGCTTGAACGGGCTTGGATGATTGCCAGGAAGAATAAGAAGAAGTTCCCTGGCTTGAAGGTGGCTGTGAAGGTCGAGACATTCTATTCCAGCGGACGACCGGGTATCGGTGTCCGTAAGGTTCACTATACTATAATGCCCTATAAGGAAGTATTTGGATGATTAATTCCGCCAAAGTTGATGCCGCTAGGGCTGCAATGCGCCGGTCAGCAATGATTATGTCCCGGGTAGTCCCTGGGATGCTCCCGGTGTATCTGTCGACTAGGCTCATACCGACAGAGGACCCGGAGGTACTGCTGCGCGTTGGCGTGGAGTGCGGGGTGGCCGTGATGGAGTTTAATGTGGATGTCGCCTTGAGGCTCGAAAAGTCGCTACTCGGGTCGCTCATCTATATGGGGTGCCTGAAGATAGGGTTGCATCACTGTGACCAGCGAAAGCAGGAACCGATTGAGCTGCTCAAGCTTGCCAGTGATATCGTCGTAGCCGAATATGCCAAGAAGGTCGTCGATATATCTGTGGGGAGAAACTTGGAGATTCTGAACCAGCTGTTCCCCTCGTATATGAACTACTGGCAAGTTCTTAAGAAGCACGATTTCCACCCGGAAGTCGACCTCACCCTTGAAAAGCTGTTCAAGATTTTCAAGGAAGAGTATGCTGAAATGAAGAAGCAGATGCCTCAGGAAAGCGAGGACGAGAAAAAGGAAGAAAATCCTCAGACTAATCAGGACGATTCTACCGAGGGCAAGAAGTCTAGCGATTCCAAGCAGGGAGAGGATGGAAAGGGAAAGGGAAAGCCGTCCGATAATCAGAAGGCTGATGGGAATGAACAGCAGGGCGGTCAAGGTGGCAAGGGCGATTCCAAGGAAGGTTCTCCTGAAAGTAAGGGTCAGGAAGGCCAGGACGGAAAGGGCGAAAGCGACAGCAAGGAAGGCGAGTCCGGTAAGGATGGAAAGGACGGAAAGGGTGAGTCCGGCGGTAAAGGTGAATCGGAAGGTAGTAAGGATGGTAAAGGTGATTCCGATGCCGATGGTTCCCCGGATGGCTCCAGTGATGAATCCGGGGATGAATCCGGCGAGCCGTCTAATGATGACTCGGTGGGGAAGCCTGACAGCAAGGGCGGAAACGGCCAGCCTAGCGGGAATAATCCCCAAGACCAGCAGCCGCAGCAGAATGACACTCCGCAGGACAACGGACCGCAGGATTCCGGGATGGGTGGCGACGGTTCTAGCGGCGAGGGTGCCGATGGCGGTTCTCAGGCTGGAAACAAATCTGGCGACGGTGCTAGTGGTGACGGCGAGGGAACTGACGGTGACAAGACTGATGGCGAGGGTGGTACCGAAAGCGAAAGCGGCGCCCCGGATTCTTCCAAGCAGGGTTCCGGTAGTGGCTCCCCGTCTGCCCCGAAGGATGACTTCTCTAGTATGTCCAGATTCTTCTCATTGACCAACGCGGCCAATGACTTGGCTAAGTGGGACCAGGATGAACTTGCGCAGGATGCGACCAATGCCAAGGTAAGGGAAAGTTTGGATAAGGGCCTGTTTAATAAGTCCCGCAGTAACCTACCGATTATGCTGCGTAATGCAGCCCGTGTCAAGGTGGATACCACGGCGATGTTTAAGCATTTTATGCGCAACCTCCAAGATGACGAGCCGATTGCCACTTGGAGTCGCAGGAACAGAAAGTACTTGAAGTATGGGATGATTGCCCCGGGCTACATCTATGACGAGATACCGAAGATACTGTGCTGTATCGACGTGTCCGGCTCGATGTATCAGGGTAATGTCCTTGCAAACTGCCTTACGGTGATGGAGAATGCTCTTGACGGGGTGTCTATCGACTTGGTATATTGGGATGCTGTCTGCAGTCCGATATTCAGTACGCTGAAGACGATATCGGAGATGGCTATTTACGGTGGCGGTCGGACGGACCCCGACTGCGTTCTGCAGAAGCTTGGGCCAGAGCGTTTCAAGTATGACGGGCTGGTATTCATCACCGACTGCGTGTTTGAGTGGCCGGAACCGCCTAAGTCCAAGCAGATAATGATATTGCGCTCTAACGGGAATGCTCCGTTCCCGGACTGGTGCCGCTACACTGAAGACCTCGACACATTTATAGGTAATTGAGATGCGAGAGATGGTTATTAAGGAGGCTTTGCAGTTCGATATGCTCAAGAGGGGCATTGAACTGGCAAAGAAGATTGAGTCATACGGATATAGCGCCATGCTTGTCGGCGGGTGTGTAAGGGACCTTGTGCGCTGGACGATGAACCGGTGCGGCGAGCCGTCCTTTCATGATGTCGATATAGCGACCAACATGCCTATGGATGAACTCTATAAGCACTTTACCTGTGCGAGCAACAATGGGGAAGCCCACGGGACCATCCTTGTCCAGCACGACAGGGTGTATTTCGAGGTAACCCAGTACCGTAGCGACGGCGCATATGAGGACGGTAGGCACCCTTCCGAAGTTAAGTGGGCGGAAACTTTCGAGGAGGATTCCCGTCGTAGGGATTTCACTATGAACGCCCTTGGGCTTGATACCGGGTGTAAGGTAATCGACTACCATATGGGCATCGACTCGATATATGTCCGTACAGTAGCGACGGTAGGTGATGCCGCTGACCGGTTCGGTGAGGATGCGTTGCGCATACTTAGGGCTTGCCGATTTGCCGCCCGCTTTGATTATCGGATGGAACCGCATATGAAGCAGGTCGCTAATGATATGGCAGACCGCCTGGAAAAGATTTCGATGGAGCGTATCCACGACGAGTTCTGTAAGTGTGCCGAGTACGGGGTGCGTCCATTCTGCCGCATGCTGGATTTACTCGATGGGCCTATCGGAAAGTCCATTTGTTCGGACATCGACTGGTGCATGGCATTTACCCGGTTCAACCGTCTGCAGTACAGTCATTGGGAGGTTGGGTATTTGTTCCCGTTGCTGCTGGAGAATATTGCTCAGTTCCGCAAGTTTAAGTGCAGTACCGAGGATATGGCCGCGTTCCGGTTTATCCAGAAGTACTACCCGAAGTATATCGCGGGTACCCTTGATTTCGTCGATATGGTCGAGGGGATGAAGAGTCCATATTGGGAAGTGTTCCGCGCATACATTAAGTCACGGTTGGACGGAGTAGCTATCTCGCGCAAGCACGAAGAAAAGGTGAAGGCTATCGGTGCGCTGCACCCCGATGAGGGTGATATCTCACAGCTGATGCTGGATAACGGTTGGAATCCGGGTCCTGCGTTCGGCGTGGTACGCCGGGCGGTAAGGCTTGCCGTATTGACTGAAATGTACGAGGGGCGGACGCCGGACAATGAGTGGATATTGGATAAACTGAGTACGTTTACGAAGGTATAGCTCTATGTTGATGTTCATTCTCGGAATCATCTGTTTTGTCCTCAGTATTGCCGGCGCTCTGGCATTTGCGTTCAACCTATTGCCGCAGTTCATTGATGCCTGCAAGACGAAGAAGACCGGACTTACCGATGGGTATTTTGTGTTGGCGTTCATTGGGAACATCGGGTCTGCTGCGGGGGTATTCTGGAATAACCTGCAGACCGGGGTGTGGCAGTGGCCGCTCTACGGGAACTACCTGGTGGCGTTCTCGTTCACCCTTGCGCTGTTCATTATGCGTATCAAGTACAAAAAGTGAGAAAAAATTAACCCGGCCGTCGGCGCCGGGTTTTTCATTTGCTATATTTCTAATAGAACCTATGGAGAATTATAGCCGATGAGTGAAGAGTATTTAGGCGGTATTGCCGGCCGGGACGGCATATCGTTCGCTCAGTTTTATGATTTGATGGAAGTTTGTGGTCCGGGTACCGCCGTCCTTATGGAGGGCGAGACGGGTATCGGTAAGTCTACTGTTGCTGCCCATTTTGCTCGGGATATCGTCAAGCTTCCTTTATGTACGATTCAGGTGTCCGAAAGTACGGATATGACCGATGTGTTCGGTTTGCCTGACATCGATGGTGACCATACCATCTACAAACCGCCTTCATGGTATATACCGGGTCAGAAGTGTGTCCTGTTTATGGATGAAGTCAACCGTAACAAGGTTGTTATGAAGGGCCTTATGCGCCTTGCTACTGACGGGCGTATCGGTGACATTCAGCTGCCTGAAGGTAGCTATATCCTTGCAGCTATCAACCCCGAATATGGCAATATGTATCAGGTCGTCGAGATGGACCCGGCACATCGCGCCCGTTTCCAGGTTGCGTTGCTCAAGCCGACCGTCGACGAGTGGATTAGCCATGCCACGGAAGAGGGTGTTCCTGATATTATTACCCGATACGTAAAAAACCATCCGGATGACTTGGATACTTATGCCGATACGCGTAATGTTGCGCAGGCCAAGGGTAAGTACTATCATCATGTCCTCCCGTGCCGCCGCCAGTGGAGCGAGTTTGCTAAGGAGATGGTTCGTGGCGAGAATTTCCGCAATACTGGCAAGTCTAGGTTTGACCCTATGCTGTATGATGATGCGGAGAATTTCCTTTATGCGGTTGCCGCTGGCCGTCTTGGTGTAGGCGTCGCCACAAAATTTGTCAAGTATTATTACATCATGAAGGGCTGCCAGACTGAAATAACAGCGGAGAAGCTGTTGTTTGGAACGGATAAGGAATGGAAGAGTGATGGCCCACTCGTAAAGACTTTGCAGACATTGGCTGAGAAGGATATGAATTCCCTCACTGTGCTTGGCGAAGAATTATTCGGGTTGATAAAGGACAACGAGCCGGATATGTGGAATGCAAAGCATAATGGCCATAGCGACCGGGCTGTCAAGTTTGCGGTAAATACATATAAGTTTTTAAAGCTTGTTCCGCCCGAAGTACTGAGTAGCCTTTACTATACTTGTATACGGCCGGCATCTGATTATGTCGACGAGGCGAAGGAAAAGGCAGCTAAATATGGCGTGGTAGACGACGCCCCGAGATGGCCGAGGTTGTTGTGCCGGGCATTGCCTAAGCTCAATACTTTGCTGGACGAAGTAATCTTGCACGACTAGTAAGGAGAGTGATATGGGAACCGATGAAGAGCAGAATCAGGAACTTGTTTGTACTCCGGACAATAAATCCGGAATTACCCGTGTCGAGAGTCTTGATGAGGAAGATTACATTACCCCGTTGACCTCGGACGAGATTTCGTCCTTTATGGCCGAAATGCGGAAGAAGTACAGCGCTCTAGTAGTTGACCGTATAGAAGAAACGGGCGAGCACGACGAGGAAACCGGTGGCCGCAATATCGTGGTTATCGACGGTATGGAAGATGCTATGATTGGCACGGTAAACATCCCGCTTGACAAATCAAAGCTTGCCAAGGATAAGCAGGGAAAGTACTACGGGAAATCCGAGTCCGAAATACCGGGTAGCATATGCGTGGCAGTGTACGAGGAAGAACTTTGTGTCGAGGCTCTAGCTCGGAAGTATATAAAGAGCGGCGATTATGAGACCGAAGAGAAAGCCTACGAGGCCGCACGGGAAAATTTCGGATATAATACGGTGGGTTACTACCCGAATTGGAAACAGCGCGCCCCGCTGATGATTCGCGGGTTCAATGTGGACCGAGACAAGTGGGAGGCTTTCCTAGATGCCTAATGCAATAAGTTACGAGCGTGTGTTGCAGATTGCCCGTTCATTGGGCTTTAGTCTGTCTAAGAATGCTGTCGGGCCGGCATTGGTATACCGTTCCAGTCTCGGCATCGTCAGGGAATTTACTGTTCCTTGGCTCCAGCAGGGGAAGTTCTACCCTGATGACCAGGTTCGAAGCCAGTTAGAGGGGATGCACAAGTCAGCGAAGGCCGAGGACGATATCGTCATTTTCCTGAAGAATCAGTCGAATGTCGATGCAATCAATGAAGCCTGCGTTGAGTTCGGAATGGTGTACGACCAGGAAGACCGGCGGTTCTACTATGTAGTCAACCATGTGGCTCTGTTCGGCCTAGACCACGACTATATTGCCAGCCTGTTGCTTACCAAGTCTGCGTCCGTGATGGACCTGATGTGCGCCGACTCTAAAGATGGGAAGTTGCCGGCTATGAATATGGGTAACTCCAAGGAAGTCATCAAGACCGCCGTGAAGTCTATCCTCGCCGCCCACAAGATGGACGCCGAGGAGAGCCGGAAGAATACCCGTGCTGCTTCCGGGGAGGACCTGGTGGGCAAGCCGATTAAGGGGACGCTTAAGAAGAAACCTGAACCGACCAAGGTGGCCACTCCGGCCAAGAAGAGGACCAATGCTAAGTCTGCTAACAAAAACAAAAAGAAAAAGAAGTGAGCTTCCATCGCTTACCATCGCGGTTGATTTTGACGGGACGCTCGCGCACGGCGCTTGGCCGTTCATCAACGAGCGGTCTAAGTGGAATGACATACTGGCCAAGTGGCTGGTCCGTCAGCGGGACACGAAGGGGGATACCCTTCTTCTATGGACATGCCGCGAGAACTACGGCGGGGTGAACTATCCGGACGGCGAGTACCTCGATATGGCGGTATCCTACTGTGGTGAGCACAAGCTGTTCTTCAGTGGAATCAATGTGTCCAAGGGGGAAACGGTAGGGGAGTACCAGCTGGGTTCCAGGCGCTTCGGGCGGAAGATAATGGCCGATGTCTATATCGACGATAAGTCGCTCCCGTTTAGCCCCAACGGGTTCCTGTCGGGTCTAAAGTGGCGAATATACCTATGGATGCTAGGCAGACGGATGCGAAAGATGCGTATCGCCAAGCAGTAATGAACTATGACCGCTCCACGAGGGGCGGTTTTTGCTATATTTGGTATTAGGCGAATACAAGTAAAATTAAAGAACGATGTCACACAAAGATAGACATAATTCCGAATCCAATCAGGATAACAAGGAATTACGCAAAGAAATCGAAAGGCTCCGCAAGGTTATCGACAATATGCGGAGTCGTTCGGGTGTATATGAATTAAAGTATACTATTGAAGACGGCGAGGTCGTCAAGACATTCCGCACTACCTACTGGAAGCGCAAGGATGCGATGAACGACCTTGGCGTATATGGACGAAAGTTCGACAAGAACTCAAAGAATCATACAACCGCACAGCCTAACAACGTGTCGCCCAAGAAGACCGTGTTGAAGTTCACTCGGGAAGACGGGTCTACATTTGATGGGTATGTCTTACGAATAAAACCAATATGAGGATAACATTATGCCAGTACCTCTTTCTCGAATTATGAAACTAGGAACTCCGAAAATGGACTTGGCCCCCGGCGCCTATCCGGCTCACATTGTAGCAGTGGTGTATCCGAAGGAACCCAACGGTACTTGCCGTCGTACTTTCGGTGAATTTCTCCTCCAGGTACACAAGGGGGATGGGGTGTGCTATGTTCCTACAAAACTGTTTGACATTTCGATTAATGAGCAGAGCCCGATGTTCCACTTGCTGAGTGGTCTTACGGGTACTCACAACAGTACTGAGCTGTTCAAGTGGCTCCAGAAAAAGAACATGCTTGGTGAAGATGAATTTGACGAAACCAACTTCCTTGGCTCGCCGGTACTGGCCCAGGTTGACCGTCTTACAAGGAATAGCGACAAGTACCCAGGAACATACAATGTCGTTACCGGGTTCGCTCCGCTTCCAAGCCATCTAGAACCTAACTTGGTGACCGACAGGTTAATCCCGTACAGCTTTGCCAAATTTGACAAGTTTGTAATTGAAAAATTACCCGAACTTGATATCGATAACGGGTAGTGGATGGCTAACGATGGACCTGAAATGGTGATTGCCGATGCCATGATGCAGATGTGCGACGGCATCCACCATACAACAAAGATGATGTCCTTGGGAAAGGACAATAAGATTGCCTATCTCGAACTCGACCAGTTGAAGGACGATATGGGCAAGAAGCTTACTCGAATGAGCCGAAAGGATTTCCTCGACCGCATAGAGGCTGCCGGGGCGACCGACGGGGATATGGAGAGGGTATACGGCGAATATAACTCGTATGCGATTGCACCCGAGACTGGTGAACTTTTTGCATGGTACAACAATGACAGATAATCAAAGAAATCGTCCGCGTGACAGCGGAAAGACTACTGAACTTAGTGATGACCTTTTGAAGCGCGCTAAGGAGATGTGGGGCGAAGTGTCCAACAACTGTGTCGTCGAGCAGATTGAGGGCGACGCGTGGAACTACCGTCTGAAGTGGCGCGATATGGAAGTTGCTCTCCTCACGCAGATGGAGAACGATGTCGCCGTCACATTTAAGGTCGATATCAATCCGGCCACATTGCGACTGAACGACGCTATCATCCAGCTTTCCGAAGACCGCGGCAAGGAAAAATTTGGGAAGTTCTGTGGCGAGGTTTCCTTTAGTGAAAGTACGTTACGGCTCTGGCCTTCGGTCAAGCGCGACGAGGGCGGAAATTACATTTGTGGTGATGGCAAGGGCGAGTATGCCCGAGTGCTGTGTACTATGAGCGAAATCAAGTACACCATCATTACCCAGTATACGCCCGGCACGAAGGATGGAAGATGGCAATATGTCGATTCAAGAAGGTTCAGCGAGTACACCCACACGATTCTGAACCTGTTCAAGAAGAACGAGGACAACAGGGAGAAGCGAAGCCTGGATGCCTTGATGGAACTATAGACTGGGCCGAAAGGCAGATATCCGAAACCGAGAAGGAACTGGAGGAACGCTCCACTCCTTTGCGACTGAGGGATAAGCGGGTGGCATCTGATGATGGATACCCGGATTATCTCACTGTGGCCGAAGAGCTTACCCGCTCGGTAAGGGTAGCTGCATCGAAGGAGAAACTTAACTTACTCAAGTCGTTCAAGAATGACATGAAGGAAATATCAGATGGCAACAGTAGATGTGGAAACCTATGTAAAACAGATAAAAGGCCGACCGTTCATCAGTGTCGCGACCGAACTCGTACGAGACGGCTTTTCCGAACGGAAGAATGTCCGCCTGCATGGGACGACGATGAGGAATAGGGCCAGGTATACCCGAGGGACGTATGGTGCGTCGACTAATATCGACATCGAATACGACTGGGTTGACAAGATGAAGACCGGGGTTTGCACTCCGGGTAAAGTCCTGAAGGCGACAATCGTAAGGGAGAAGAATAAAGGATGACAATCACAGAAGCATTCAATGAACTCTTCGCGGCATGCGAAGATAATAAGGCAAAGGCCAATGTGGCTAACTTGTTCGGGTCTGTAGGGGTGCATTACCCGGAATCCGAGGATGGTCCAGACTTTACATTTGTCCAGTCTGAGTTCAAGGTACTCGTCGGTATGGCCTTGGTGAACAACAAGACCGTCAAGGTTAGCGAGGAGGCGGCAACCGCGTTCAAGACCGGTTACCACCTGATGCTCTCCGGGAAACCCGCGGAAGGCATCAGTGATGCCGCTATGGACAAGGACATTGACGACAACCTGGATATGCTCTAGACCGTCAGGTAATCAGAAAATTGCTATATTTGTAATACAACCAAAAAGAGGTACAATAATGACTAATACTCAAATTAAAATCGTTGCAGTAAGCGCAGTGAGCGTTGCTGCTGTCACCGGTATCGTGTTCGGCATCCGCAAGGTAGCCAAGAAGATTGGCGAAACGCTCAGTGAATTGGCTAGCAGCGCCGAAATCAACGCTGAACCGAATGAACAGAACAACGAAGTGCTCGCTGAAGCATCCGCTGAAAATGTTTGCGGTTGCCACTGTGAAACACCGTCTGACGCTATGAGACCCCGCGACGCAGTTGAAACCTGCGGTGATTCCGCCGAAGGCTGCTCCGCATAATAGAGCTTCTATTGGGACAGAATATAAGGGGAGGGCGGAAGCTCTCCCCCTATAAACTTTTTACACTTACGGAGGATTTCATGGCTGCTACTGTCATTTATTCTGATATGGGCGATGTGGATTGCGCAAGCATCCCGCTTCTTTGGGAAGGTATTCCCGATATCAAGCTTTACCGTCTTACCCGGGAAAAGTCGTATTTTAAGGAAGAGCTGAAGAAGGCTATCGAGGATGAGGACGATACGCTCATCATTTGCGGTCATGGTACTCCGGATGGGCTGCTTGGGTATCTGAATACGAAGGATTCTGGCAGTAGCCGCTTTTGGCTCGATGATGATTCCCGCGATGCCGATTATGAGCGACTCCGTAAGGCTGGCGGTGACCGTGCCGGTGTGCTTGGACCGTCTGCTAGGAGGAATCGCCCTGCCGAGCAACCTACTGTCCGTACGATGTTGGATACGGCAGTAGACCGCGATATGGCTAAGTTGTTCCACGCAAACCGAGTGATTTGTGTATGGTGCCACGCATCCGATTATGCGGAAGCGACGGGTCTTTACGGGTTCTGGTCGTCTATGTTCATCTCGAATGTCGGCGAAGCGCACTGGTGCAACATCAATGATGTGGACCAGGAAACCATCGTATCCGAGACCTACAAGTTCTGGCGGGATGCCAACAAGTTGCTCCGTGAGAATGTCCCTCTCGACCAGTGGATTGAGAAGCTTGTTGAAGTCGGGAATATGCAGTACGCTACCACCCGGTTCAACTATGGTGGACTCCGGTACTACGCTAAATAGAGTTTTGTAAAATTAAACTTACAATTAATCCTACTTGATGCTCATCGGTGGGATTTTTGCTATATTTGTAATATCGATACAACACAAGGAGTTCATTATGTACAAAAATACCTTTCACATCATTGGCCGCAAGTGGGTTACCCGTGAACAGATTGAATTGGTTCTCAAGGAGTTTCCGGCAGATTCATATAGCGTCTATGTAGTGTTTGCGGACAAGTCTGCCAAGGCGTTGTCCCACTGTACCGGTAGCGAAACGAATATCGACAGTATCTATATCGGCTATAGGGATGGCTCGCTTTCAATTGACCGGGAACCGTACAGATTTATTGTCACTCGTCCGTTCGACGCCGGTTTCTTCCTTACTCTTGGAATCAAGGACTACTTCATCAAGCGCAGCAAGGATAAGGAACTGTACCCGCAGACACGCAACGAGGACCCTGACTTTGAAGAAAGGATTCGCTGTGAGGTGATGACCAAGTTCCTTGGATATGTTCACATGAACGGGGTTGACCCGCAGGGCGTAAAGTCCAAGGTCGTCCGTATTCCGGTGAACTGCTTCGACCCGGAAGGCAGAAGCAACCTGCTCAGGTTCCTGGCCAACCTTGACAATGACGGAATCCAGACCTTTATTGATGTCCATTTCGACCACGCTACGGTTGACCAGCTCCAGCGTCTCGATACGATGATGGAGTTCGGTGACATTGCCGATGTTCTCAAGATGGCCGGCGAATAGAAAAATTAAAATATTTTTTGAGTACCACGGTCTCATCCGGATAACCCCGGATGAGATTTTTTGTACCCGGGGATATAAACTACCTGCAATCATGATTAGTAACTCACCAACAGGAGTTTTCCATATGGATAAGAATTTTGAAACATATCTCGCTATGCTCGAAAGCGCCGCCCCGGCATCCAAGAAGGCTGATTTCCATGCAGCCCGGGAGCTTTATGCCAAGCGCGCTCGTCTTGAAAGCGACAGCATTGGCCTCAGCAATGCCGCATCTTGGGGTAAGTCTGATACGGCTACCTTCGGCGGTTCGCATCTAGGTGTCCCGGGAGCAAAGCGTGACCCTGAACAGGTGAAGGCCGACAATGCTCGTGCTGAAAAGCTTCTTGGCGCCGACCGCGGCTTTGATTCTGCCGCCGATACGGTCATCAGCGTGGCTCAGCAGGACCCGGGTAAGGTAGACGCATGGGTTGATTACCGTTTGAAGCCGGCTATCCAGCGCGCCCGTGAAACTGGCAACATCGCTACTACGCCGGAAGAGTTCACGCAGGCTTCCAAGGAAACCTATAACGAATGGGCTGAAAAATATAAGACTGAAGACCGCGAAAAGAGAGAAACCGAAGAGCGTCTCCGTAAGGAAACTATCGCCAAGGCTGACGATATTGCAAGGCAGAAGGCTAACGGTGAACGCATTGCCGCTGATGTCAAGGCTGGTAAGAAGCTTAACAAGGCCGACCAGGCCATTTGGGATACGCAGCGCGCCGAAGAGAAGAAAGCTGGTGAGGAAAAGAATAGGCTCGGCGGCATCGCTGACCGTCTCAACTTCCCGGGCGTCGAGGATGGTAGCCCGATGTCCGAAAAGGAATTTGCTGGTGTTCAGGCCGAAAAGGCCCGTCTTGGCGGTATTGCCGACAATACCAAGGATGAAGGCTACGAGGCCGGCAATCCGATTTCCGAGGATGAATTTGCCGCTAATAAGGCTGCTGAAAAGGCCGAGCAGGACAAGTATGCTAACCTCGCCGATACATTCGATTTCGATATGTTTGAAAGCGTTGCTACCCACAAGCTCCGTGCCGCTTTCGAAAGCGTCTATGGCTCTTCTCGTGGCATGAGCGATGCCGAGATTCGCACCATCTGCGAATCCTGCTACCGCCGCTCCAAACAGCGCTAATCGGGAAAACAAAAAAAAATAAATAAAGCCCCGGGGATTCCCGGGGCTTTTCAATTATAAAAAATATTTAAATGTTGCCGTTGACTGTAAGCGTGGATGCAGCGTCGTAAGAAATCTTGGATTCCGGTTCGCACTGAGCTTCCGTAACCTGCTGTTCGTTGATATCCTTGACCTGCTGTTCTACATGGAGTACGCCGTCCAGAGTTCCTTCGGGGTACTGCGTGAGCGTGTTGAACCATCTTTCAAGGGAATTTCCGCGTTCCCCTTCGGTAGCCCTTACGCTGGCGACAAGTTCATCGAATGCCTTTGCTGTTGCCGAGTCAATATGGATGGGTTTTCCGTGCATGTCGATGTGGCTGTATGCATAACGGTCCATCAGGCCATAGAAGTCGTTTTCTATAGCTTCCAACTGGTTAGTTACTTCCGGCGCAAGCTTACCATCGGACTTGCCGTTTTCGTCGATATGGGCTGCAAGCGCGTTGATGAACTTTGATATCTTGTGGAGTGATTTGGTCTTGAACATTGGCTTATCCTTGAAATTGAAAATTAAAGTACGCTTTGGTCGATGCACCAGTCCCTGTCGAGGTTGAGCTGGGTCTTCATCTTGGCGAGCGCATTGCGGTGGATGCGGGCGAGGATATCCTTGCTACGCCCGGTATGTCTTGCAAAGGAGCTGACAGACCAGCAATGGTTGGTTGGAAGTCCTTTGTCGTCCGGCTCGAGTTCAAAGAAGCACTTGTCGACGATTTCCTTTTCGTCGCTCGTAAGGGCGCTAAGGAGTCGGGTAGTGATATCCACATACTGGGACTGTGTAGCATCTTCGATGATTGTGCTTGCGGTGTCTCCCTGAAGCACATCGAACATGGAGGTCTTGCCATCGCCGCCTTTGAGCGGGGCATGGCCGGATTCGACCTTACCAAATTCATCGCGACGGTTTTCCTTGACATAGTTTTCCGGGACATGCACGAGGGTATCCTCGTACTTCTCCTTGTTCATTTCGGACCTAGCCCTACCCTGGAGGAATGTCCAAAAGCGGTTGTTCGTGCTAAGGTCAAAGTCGTTAATTACGTTGTCCATAACGGTAAGGGCGCGGGCGACAAGTTCAGCCGCGTTGCCCTTGAATACCTGATAGCTGTTTCCGCTTGCAAACTTGATGAGTGCCGGGAGCTGCTTTTCGAAAAGCGTGTTGCGAGCGCTGATGTCCCCGTTCTTTGCACGACGGATAAATTCTCTTTCAATCTCGGCGTTGGGGATTAGTTTGGATGCCCTGTCGTAGGCTATCCGTACTTCGTCCTTAAAGGTGTCGGTTGCCTTTTCCATGATAGTTCCTGTCTCCTTCGGTGGCGGTCTTTATCCGCCGGTTGTATCGTTTGTTTGTACAAACAAATAATGCCTGTACAGTTTTAAATATAGATAAAATGTAATCCTTTTGGTAATGTTTTTGTAATTTAGATGTAAAAAGATATTTACTGTTTCTTGCGTTCGTCAAAGACGCTCGGGTACTCCTTTCGCATTGACTTTACCCCTTCCGAGGATATCACGATGCTGTCGAGGAGGTGAATACCCAACGATGAGGCATTTTTGTAAAGCTTGCGCGCACTGTCGATATCCTGCTTGCTGAAGTCGAGGGTTCCGGATGGGTGGTTGTGTGCGATGATGATGCTCGTGGCACCGTCGGCAAGGGTCTTGGCAAGGAGGTCGCGCTTTGACACGCTGACGCACTCCGCGGTGCCGATACCGCACTCATGGCGGTTGATTAGGGTGCGGTCCTTGGTGAGTGTGAGAAGTACATAGTGTTCCACACGGCAGTCCTTGAGGTCGCACAGGTATGCGCCGACAAGGGACGGGTCGTTAATAATGATTGGGTTGCGGTTCAGGAGATACTGGAAGGAGAGTTGCGCACATGCGTAAATCTTCTCCGCCACGGAATGGGGTATTGCGAGCGCCTTTTCGATAGCGTCAACGGCGGGTACGCGCTGTTGCTTGGCGAGGTATGCGATGGCGCATTCTGCCGTGACACGGCGTCCCAATACCTTAGAGAGTAGGTCGATTGCGGTTTGGTTGTTCTTGTTCATAAGGGTTCTCCTAGTATTTCCAGTTCTTTTGTGCGAACTCGCGCATTGCGATAAGGTCAGCCTGTGTCAGCATGCACCCGTGTAGCCTCTTCGGAATGTCCGTATCGGGCCCGACATAGAGCATATCACCGTGGCCACAGAGCGATTCCGCGCCCGGGCAGTCGATGATGACCTGTGAATCCACCCGGGAGGCTACTTTGAGGGCTATTCGGGTGGACAGGTTGGCCTTTAGTGCACCTCTGATAACATCCGTCGATGGTCGCTGTGTTGCGAGAATGAGGTGTATTCCCGTGCTACGGGCCTTTGCGGCCAGCAAGGAAATCGGGTCTTCGAGCTTGGGGTAGTTCATGAGCAGGTCATAGAACTCGTCGATGACCAATACTTTCAGCGCCCCGCGGTCATTGGGACCGCAGTCCTTGTGGATGTTGCATTCGCCGTCGAGGTGCGCGATGGTGCGGTGGTGGTGGAAGTTGTCGAAGTGGTTTGCCTTGAAGAACGCGAGCCTGTTGTTCATGAGGTTCACGAAGTAGTCAAGTGTATCGCCAGCTTCCTCCGATGAGCGGATTGTTCCGTCGCATTTCCCGTCTGCTCGTTCGATGCCGATGTGCGGAGTTCCCTCGAAGTAGTTGAATTCCGTACCCTTCGGGTCGATGATGCACACATCGCAGTTGCCGTAGAAAGCGTTCCCGATAAGCCCCGCGATTAGGGAGTTGAGGAATACGGACTTTCCGCTACCGCTCTGGCCCGCCACGAGGATGTGCGGTGCTTTGGCAATGTCGATGCAGAACGGGCGCCCTGCTGTGTCTACGCCGAGGTTCACGAGTTCCGTGGCTATCGACGAAATGTCGGGTGTGTTTCCGCTAAGGTAATCATCGAGTCCGAGGTTGTATGCCCTTGCGGTCTTTTTGTAGACCGAATCGAAATCGATTGGGATGACTGTCTCGGGAGGGACGATTACGCGGTTCTTGTTCGGGATTTCGATGGAGAGTGCTACCTTTCCCTGCCATTCGGTTTCACCGATAAGCACCCTGGAAGCCCCGATTCCGAGACGGATGCCGAGGTCACGCTTGAGCTTCTCAACTGCGGCAATGCGCTGTGTATCGTCAAGAAGCTCAAAGACATACTTGGAGACCACCGGGCCGCATTCCATGCCGATGACTTTCATTTTCACATTATTGACCGTGAAAAAGTTCTCGATGCGCTTCGCGGTTTCCTGCGAATCGGTCGGGGTAGCAAAAGACATCGGCTTAAAAGTGAAAAAATTTCTGTTGTACATGCTCATCGTATTACCTGAAAGTTAAAAATTAAAGTCCGTCCCACTGGTCCGATTCGGTGTCGAAGTCGTTTCGGATATCCCCGGGTTGTGCGCTGAATCCGAACCAGTAGTCAATCTGTCTCCTGTACCGGGGTCCACCGCATTTGTCCACGAGGGTCGGCTCTGTGACGAACAGGAGGTCTATCAGGGAGCCGTTTCGGAAGTAGGGGGTGGCATCCTCGTAAGGTCGGAAGTCCTTGGCAGCGACAACCTGCATCCTCCCGTTCTCTACCACGGTGGCGATGATGTCGGGACAGTATGGCACGAGGTCCGTAGTCAGCTGCGAGCCTCCCCCGGGAACCGCTATGTCGTACCCGCATATCATCCCCTCGCACTTGCCGCCGTATCGCTGTATGTCGATTGAGTGGATGTGCCTGACCGTGATGGCGGGACAGTAGTATGCGTTGGCCCGACGGTCGTACTTCGCGGGAAATACGAGGTCCCCAAGGTACGAGCATGTGGGGCTACCCGAGGCGTCCCTGTAGAGCCTCGCGTTGGTCGCGTTGAGGTACCACGCGGTACCTTTGCGGGGGACGATGCCGAATGTGAACTTGGGTGGCAGCCCCTTTACATTTCCTGCGCTCGCTATGGCCATTCCGGTCCATAGGGCTATTAGTGTATTCCTGATGCTCATTAAGCCCTCCTAGCCCCGAAAGCGGCCAAAAGAAGGGTATGCGCGTCTTGCCCGAACGGGCCTGAATACTTCTTGAGTCCATGTCTGAAGAAATGGATGGCGCCTTCGATTCCTCCCTTGATGGTCTTGGAGAATAGCGCCCTCGTGTGTATCGGGGTGCCTTCTTTCGAGCGTCCGTCGATTGAAATGAGGGGGTCTTGGTAGATTCCGTCCGTGCGCAATACATTGAAGCTACCGCGGATGGTTACCGTGGAGTCTGCGGGGATTCCGTGTTCGGCTAGGAATGTCGTGCGTTCTTCGTCGCTATCGAAGGATAGTCTGCTGACTAGCATAAGGGCGTCCTGTGTATTTGCGCTCGGGCATCGTGGGATGCAGCTTTCAATTTTGTCAAACTTCATATACACCTCATTTCGTTGATGGATTCAATATGTCCCTAGAGTGTCCCCCCGTGGCTCCCCATGGGAAAACCCGATGAGTTACCTGGGCTGCTGACGGGCGGAAACAGAAACGGAGGCCGGGTGGCCTCCGTCTAGATTCGGTATAGCTTTGTTATTCGATACCGATTTCGGGGCCGATAACAAAGTGTCCGTTAGGGAGTTCCTTGGCGTACATGTAGTGCCGGTACACATATTCGAGCGTTGGCGGCTCATATTCGCCGGTTTCGCTATTGAAGAGGTCGTCATCATGTTCTACGGCGGCGAGGAGTTCCGCTTCGGTATCGTATTCGTAGAACGAACTGTCAAGCGAGACGGCCATTGCATAAGCATCGCGCATATCTTCATCGTCAGGACGGGTGCTGATGATGTAGTCTGCCGCTTCCGGGGTGAAGCCGTGGGTATCGATAAGGAGTTGCGTGACGATAATGTGGGAGAGTACCCTAGCGGCGAACCTGCGGGCTTCCGGGGAGACCTTCATGTAGTCCGGGATGTAGCGGATGGGCATATCCTTGAACTGTATTGCCGGTTCTTCGCGGTCTTCGTGCTTTTCTGGGATAGGGATTCGGCGGATTGTAGCTACTCTCGATTCGGGTACATATACCTTGAGTTCTTGTTCAGCCATCTTATGCCTCCAGTTCGGCGCCAAGTTCCTTGGCGACCTGTTCGAGTGTTTTGTTTTCGCGTTTGGCCTCGCGGGTAGCCATCGCGGTGAATTTTTTGTTGAGGATGCTGACCACTTTGTTGCAGTCTGCTTCGGACACAAAGTACGAGTCCACGAACTTCCTCGCGGGGAACCCGTCGTCCATGCTACCGTCGTCCTCTTGGTACACCCACGGGAGAAATCCGGCGGGCGGAACGCTGTCCTTGATAAGCTTGGTGACTTCGGGTTGCCTGATGCTGGAGCAGTTAAGTTTGTCTGCAATCCATTCATTAGACAAATATTCCCCGTCAGGATTTGTAATCGCGAAAATCTTGTTGGAGAGTACGGAATTGTCTATTGTGTAGGGCTTGATACTTTTACCGTAACCCATAACTTCAAGTTTCGTCTTTCCCTTGAAAGGGGTTTGTCCGCGGGCAATGCTTTTGGCGTGGAAGAAAATTAATTTTGCCATTGGTTACCTCATTCCGAAAATGGTGAAAATCGTGTGCAGACGGTTGATGGTTTCGGATGCTTCGTCCCCGGAGAACCTAGCCTCCTCGGCATCGTCGTTGGCCGACCCGCACTTGTCTTTTGCCGTACGGTTGGAAGCCTGGGTTTCCCCGGTGTCCCCGAGAGTGGTTTCGAGGTCTTCAAAATCATCGTAGTTCCTATCTTGGCTTGTCGTATAGTGGGTGACGAGCGCCTTGGTGACCCGGGCGACTTCCCGGAGTTCTTCGATGGTGAGCCTAGATGCGTCGAGCTGTTCCTGTGTCATTACTGATTCGGGGAACTGCTTGCGGTAGGCGTCGAGGTCGTCTACGGCAATGAACTTGTGGCCTCGGACTCCCGGGGTTCCCCAAATGGGGCAGCAGAAAAGCTCCAGCTTGTCCTCGGTGAGCGCGTTCAATGCTTCCTCGCGGGCGAGCAGGATAGTGTACTCGTGCAGTTCCTCGACGGTCATTGCATCGAGTGCGTACTTGAGTCCTTTCTCTGCGGCCCTTTCGGAAACCTGCTTGTTGATTTTCCACATGCGGTCCTTGACTTCGCCGTGCGACATCATTTCCATATTTCAAAGCTCCTTTCGTTGCATCACCTGTATATCCCCGTGGGAAGCCCCCGTGGCCCCCCATGAGGAATCCGGGTAGTCCAATCTAGATTTCCCTGCGGGTCAGGTCGTATTCGCATTCCGGTTTCTTTCGCCACCACCTATAGTTGTAGATGCACATTAGCATCAGTAGTACCAGTGCCGCGATACCCATCGCGACAAGGAATCCGAATAGGTTGCTGTCCCCGACATCTTGTTTAGATAACGCGATTACGACCGCAAGTGCTACCAGTTCAAAGATAGTAAGAATGGCGAGTGTGTGCTTGCGGTAGAACAGGCCGAATGCCTTGAGGAAGCGGTATTTGAGGCTCGGGCGGTCTTCTTGATTGGTGAATACTTCACGGGGCTTGTCCTCGTTGTCGAACTTGATGATGAAGCGCGGGAACTGACCGCCTCGGCCATAATGACAGTCACGGGAAAGTCTATCGATGATTTCGTCGGCGCCTTCGAGATTTTCCTTCTCCCTTCCCCAGCATTGCGGGTTGAGACTGGCCGAGATATCGCCGCGCCACACGAGGCTTTCACAAATGATAAGGTATTCTACATTTTTCCAAGTGGTGGGCATAGTGTACTGTGACATATCTAGTCTGCCTCATAAAATGTATATAAAAGTATAGACAGAAATGCCTATATCTTAAATATAGCAATTTACGGTCGCGTGAGCGACTTGGTTCCATAGGCGATTAAAGAAATCGTCCACCATTGCCGCCCTACCATATCTGGTAAGTAAGCAATGAGCATCATTCTCGGTAGTTTCACTACACCCCGAAAGGGATGTAGCCAGAGCTTCCAAGTCCGCTGGCGTGAATTTCCGACGGGCAATGTCGGTATTGAATCTCTTATTTAGTTCGATGAACAAGGCTTCCGCAAGGATGTTGATTGCTGCGTTGGTATCACGGTCGATAGCCAGTCCGCATTCCTCGCAGATGAACTCTCGTTCGGACAATGAAAGTTTTTCTTTCACATGTCCACAACCGGAACATTTCTTCGAAGACGGGAAGAACCGCCCGACTTTCAAAAGCAATGTTCCATACTTGGCACTCTTGTATTCTAGGAATCTACGAATCATGCCGAATCCGCAGTCCGAAATGGCAGACGCCAACTTGTGGTTGGACACCATGCCCTTGACATTCAAGTCCTCTATGGCGACAACCATATTGTGCTTGACTATCTCTGTCGTCGCCTTGTGTATCAAGTCCTTACGGTAGTTCTTGATATAGGCATTCTTCTTGTCAAAAGTCTTCTTGATATCCTTGTAATGCACTGAATTATACTTTCGGCGGGACATCATTTTTTGATATCGTTTAAGACGCTTGTAATGCTGTTTGATGATATGCTCGTTGGCGACGCATTCGCCTGTCGATAACTGCATCAGCGTCTTAACACCCATATCTATACCAACGATACCGTTATCGTCCGTTCCATACAAACTATTTGTATCATCATAAGTATAGGATATCGAAATATACCAATGGTCGTTGCTTCCCTTGGATACAACGAAGTTGTTTATCTTACCGGATAGACACTCCGGCCGTACTGGCTCCGCCAGTCTAACCGGTGTCTTGATTAACGGTAACTTGATATGAGTAGAATCGATAAGCCTAGCCTTGTCGTTCTCTATGTAGAATGCGCGCTTTGACTTGTATTTCTTCCGCTTGGGAAAACCGAACAGTTCCGGATTCTCGTAATGCCGTTTCTTGGCAAGTACGAAGTTCTTAATTGCCTGGTCCATAGAGCCTTTAGGACTCTCGTACATCCAGCCAACCTTCTGTGCATTGAACTCCTTGCGAAGTCCCGCGCACGTCACTGATTCTTGCCCAGCAGCCTTCTTGGCAAACCAGGTATCCCTAGCCCAGTTGTATGCATAGCGAGCACAACCGCATGCGCGGTTCAACGCGCTTGCCGTCTTGCTGTCGACTGTCAACATTATCTTTTGGGCTGTACTTATCATACATATAGGAAATGCCCCGAAGACACTTAGTGTAGGATTTAGCATCTCCAGGGCATCTAAACTCTTTTTCGCATTGAAGAAATCCTACTAACTTCAATTTATACATAAGTTTATATAATTGCAGATTTATTTTATCGATATCTTCCTATACATTTATATATGAAATTATGTACTAGATACCATCTCCTTGTTTCTTTACATAGGGGTTATGCCCCCGTTGCGACCTCCCGTGGCCCCCCATGGAGAACCCGGGTAACCCGATGGGGCTAAACGATGTAGTCCACGGCGTCGGCGGTAACTGTACCCTTTCGGCGGTATGCGTAGTGGGCTTTGATAAGCACGGTCTTTCCGCGCATTCGGGCGTAGTGGGCGCGGACTAGCCAGCTCGGGACTGTAAAGTTCTTTTGCTCCCTGACGGCTGTGGATGCGCTCTCGTACTTCGCCCAAGTTTCATCCGTGATGTGGATGTACCGGTAGGCTTGCGAGTGCTTCATCGGCTTCTTTCCTGCGAGGATAACAGGGCGGTCTGTCGCATGGCGCACGGTCTCCGGCTCCATGCAGACCTCGCAGGTCTTCAGGTTCTCGGCAATCCAAAGGTTCGTGAGGAATCCCTCGGAGTCGAACACATTGCCCGTGGAGGCGTTGTCGTACTGCTCGTCATAGTCACGGGTAGCCCCGAGCAGTTCCCTTTCGCGGAACTCCTTGATGACGGGAATGTTCATGTATTCGTTGAGTCCGCTTCTCGGGTCCCGCCTGTGGATGACATGACACATTTCGGTGGATGCGATAAGGTAGAGGTATTCGGTTCTCCCGTTGATGGGGAGTTCGAGCATTTCCTCGTAGAACTGTCCACCCGCAAGCCCATCGACAATCTCGAACGGGCGCTCGGTAGCCATACTGCACAAATGAGCACGATATTCTACGCGGAGTTCGTCAGTCGGCGCACCGAGCGAGAGGAGGAACTTCGTAGCTCTTTCGGATAGCTTTCGGTACTTGCACCCGTCGCCCGGGTAGATACAGGAGTCGGCAAGGTATTCGTTGATGGGGCAACCGAAAGCGCCCTCAAGGTCGAACTTCTGTCCGATGCGTTCTAGGGCCGCGATGGTCACCGGGAGGACTTTCAGTCTGCGCTTCTTGTGGAGAGTCTTTCCGTCCAGCAGGGACTTCACGATGGGGTTCGTCTCGGAGCTATGCCCGATGGTGCTGTCGATTTGCTTATCGACAAGCGCGTTGCACCCGAAAACGATGGGGTTCACGGGGACTTCAACTTTCTTTGTAATCTTTATCGGCTTCTTGTGCTTTGACATATTTTACCTACCTATGAGCGAGCTTGTATTGCAAGTCCTTGATTAGTCGTGTGCGGACATTCTCGATATCCTGTGGATTGAAGTCTGCTTTGAATGGTTCGAGGATTCTGTCGATATCGGCTATCGTCCAAGCTTTCTTGAACTCCTGTTGGAACCAAAAATGTTCGTAGAGCTGGACGAGCGTCGGGTTCTCGGTATGGGTGACTCGGACGATGGCGGTATTTTTTTCGAGCCAATCCCATGCGTCACACGGGAGCCACCCGTTCACCGTCATGTGTTCAAGGTAGATGACAAGGTAATGGTTATTCTTGTCGAACTTGAGAAGATAGTCGTTGATATCTTTAGTGGTAATGTTGCCGGGGCATAACACGATGAAGATGCCCGGCATATAGTTCCACCAGCTCTCGAACATCTGCTTGTTGTTGACGATGTGTGCTTTGGCTTTTTCGAGGAAAAATTCGCGGGAACCCCGTTTAATCTCAACGGCGATAAGAAACATATTACGCGGTTGCATCTTCATAGTTGGCTCCTGAAAGTAAAAAATTATTTTTTGACCGGCTTGGTTACTGCAAGATTGGTACGGTTGCCCTCCGGGATAAACGAGAGGTTCTTTGAGTACACTGTCGGGAGTCGGTCGGTGTATTCCTGAAGAGTAATTGCATCTTCGGGTAACTTAAGGGGAAACACGGGGTACTCGATGCCCATCGGCACGATGACGATTCGTCCGTCGCCCTCTCCGTCGATGCCGAGCTGCAATCCGTTCTTTTCGAGAGCTGCACCTAGTTCGGAAAGTGTCTTCCTCGTCTCATGTAAGGCTTGGGCATAATTGGCAGTATTTCCGTTGATTCGGTCTGTGGTGCGCGCGCAGTGGTCGTCGTGGATAAGCATATCGCGGAGATTGATAAATGCGCTGTCCATACCCTCCGGAGTCCTTGGGATTTGAGTATAGTACATGTTCGCGGCGTACGCAAAGTTCGCTTCGGAACAGAAGTCCATATAGATAGGGGAATCCCCGTAACCGAAGAGGGCGGCACCTACATTATACAGTGCGGGACCCCACCCCTTAAAAGAACGCGAGTCACGGATAATCTTCACGACAACTGTCATATTGTCGCGGGTGATGCGGTAAGCTTCGAGTGCGTCGCTCGTATATGTGCTGATGTCGTTTTCGTGTTTTTCGTTCTTGTAGTCGTCGTTGATGTTGTTTAGCCTTGACATGTTGATAACTCCTTTAAGTGGTCGGTTTCTTGACACTAACTGTATAGCTCCAAAGCGTCCTCCCGTGGCTCCCTATGAGGAACCCAGGTAACTAGACGGACATACCGTGGGCTTCCCGGAACTTCCTTTGCATTTCGCGCACTTCGTCCCACGGGACTACACGGCGGGGAATGATTGTCTCGCAGAGAATCCAATCGCCACCTTGCATCAGGGAGCGCTTGTAGGTACGGATTTCGCCTTCCCTGTCGCACTCAATCCATACGCGTTTCTCGCCATCCTTTTTGGTCTCCTTGAGGTGTTCCGCGAAGCAGGTGAAACAGCAATGCCATCCACCGATGTTTCCTTCCCCGAGGCTACGGGGGGCGAACCCCTTTGTGGGGATGAACTCGCAGTCCATCCGTTCGCCAAAGCGGAATGGCTTGTCCTTGCCGATAAAGAGCGGGTAGAGGTTCCCGTCCTTGCCCTGTCTTACGAGCTTGTAGACGGTTCTAGGGGCGGTTGCCGAGGTGATTGCTTCAGTTGCCATTTTGTAGCTCCATTGGATGAAAGTTCTGTGTACCGGGTATGCCCCGGGAGCAACCGCCCGTGGCTCCCCATGGGAAAACCCTATGGGGCGTCCTCGTCCACGGTGAAGTTGGTCGCGAAACCATCGTGGCAATATCCGAACTTGTTGGAGAGCCAATCGCTGATTTCTTCGCCGGAGGTCATTCCGAACGGGAGAATTACGGAGCCACGCGGGAGGCCACAGTCGGCATAGGTGGCACCGTCGGTGTCCCACTTGATTCCGTAGGCGGTATGCGGTTTTACCTTGACGAAATTGACCGCGTGACGCATCAAGAACAGTTCATGGTCGCCATCACGGGATTCCATAAAGGGGGCGCCTGTCTGCTTCAGTTCGTCGAGGTCGCTCTTCAGTTCGCTACGCAGGCGGGAGTCGAGCTTCTTGAGCTGGTGCTTCTTCCATTTGCTCCAAAAGTCGAGGAACTTCGATGACTCTTCGTGGTCGAGAAAACCGGAGTTCATCGTGAGCGCTTCGATGTGGCAATCGGCGGTGCCGACTGCGATGCCGCGCATGATTCCCTTGTGGTTGGGATAGTGGATGTTGGCTTCGATATCGAATACCGGGGTTTTACCATCGTTGTGACGGTAGTAGCTGACCTGAAAGGTCACATCCTTTCCGCAATGGAAGAGAACTTGAAATTCGTTCTTGCTTGTGTCGATGTTTGCCATAATGATATCTCCTGTTTTCTTTCTGTATCGCGTATAGCCCCGAAGTTCCCTCCCGTGGCGCCCCATGGGGAATCCGGGTAGCTACGATGGGGTGACCCGGGCGGAAGGCGAAGAAAAACGCCCCGGGAAAATCCCGGAGCGTAACGGAGGGCTAAAAGTATGTATTAAGCTTGTTGCTCGGCAGGTTTTCCGAGGGGCTTCCCGCAGAATGGACATTTGGGGAACTTGAACACGCCTTTGCGGTCATCATTCCTTACGGTGACTTCCCCTGTTTCTTTAGAGTAGCGCATCGTGTAAATGGCGCTTGCGTATGGGTCATAGTGTGATGCGACTTCCTTGCACAGTTCACAAAAATCGCATGGGGAGGCTTTATCAGGGGTTTCTGACGATTCCGCTTGATTAGTGGAATCATCGTTTGTTATGGGATTAAACTCGTCGATTTTTTGTTGATAAGGTCGGCAAACACATCCATCCTCTTAATGTCTACGGTTTCGTCAATGACGGCCTTTTCTTGACCGTATGTGAGTTCTGCGTGACACTTTCCGTCAGGCTCGAAAGTGGCGGTCAGCGAACAGCCTCTTGGATTGCATACGAGGGTAGTAATGGGCCAAGTGGATAGGTCGATGTCGGACTTCATTCCAGCATTTTTCAATCCAAGATATTCTTCAAGTCGCTGTGCAAATGTGCAGAAATTTGAAGTGACGATTTCTCGCAACTTTTCGAGGTCTTCGATTTCCACCTGCTCAAAATCGGAGTTGGTCAGGTGCAATACGCTGAATGTCGCCTCGTCCGTCTTACGGCTTGCCCGTAGGCACAATCTTACATTCTTGTACTCAAAGCCCTGGTCGTAAAGGACACTTTCGTTGTCGTCGTTTTCCTTGATTTCCTTTTGCGTGAAGTTCCCCGTGCCGACAACTGCTTCGGGAAACGCACTCCAAATGATTTCCATTGCTAATTTGCGAAGCTCGCTTTTAAGCGCCAATTTAGACAAAAGGAAGCGTCCGATTTGCGGAACCGAAAATTGATAGTCGGCCATTGGTTTCTCCTTAAAAAAATTATTCTATCGCAAAGATAGCAAAAAATTATTTCTTTCGGGAGAACCCTAGGGAACCCGTTACCGTTATCCCGTGCTGCTCACAGTAAGTGTTGATTTTGCGTAACTGTTCGGTAACATATTCGTCTTCCCACGGGGCTGTCCCACTTTCATCAAAGTGCGAGTCGATGAAGTCGTGAACGAACTTGTAGATGTCCTCGATTTTTTCAACCGGGACCGCCTCGCCGTAATAATTGTTTCCGGCGGCATTGAGGCTCACCATAAGGTCCGGACTTCTGTCGTGGTTAAGGTATAGGGTGATAGTTATTCTGGCACCACGCGTCTTTGCTATTCGTGTGTCAGGTACCGGGCCGTAAAAGTCGCATACGATATTTCCGCTACTGAACTTGCGAGCGTCCATACCGAAGATGGACTTGCGGGGATTTTTTGCGTTAAGATGCAATGCGTCCACTACGGTTGAAATTGCATCGTTGTTTCCGAGCAAGCATCGGCTGATGTCGAGTTTCCACCCCTGCAATTCCTTGATTGCACTAGCTTTTAACTTATTTGCAAATTCCGTTCCTGTCATAGCGTTAGCTCCTTTGTTTCTTGGTTTCTTTACATACGGGTTATACCCCGGGAGCGCCCTCTCGTGGCGCCTCATGGGGAATCCGGGTAGCTACCCGCCCTCGAAACCGTCCATCGAGTCATCGGTTCGCCCGTGGTTGCGCTTGAACTCATTGAGTTGTTTCTGTCGGAACTCCTTGAGCGGGCCGTCGGGGGTGTTCTTGAGGTCCGCTTCCAATTCGCGCAGGTAATCGCGGTACGCATTGCGTTGTTTCTTGTGTTCCTTGCCCATCAGTTGCTACATCCGTAATTCATAGGGTTTACACATGCTGAACGGTACCAATCTCCCGCGGTACCGCCGTAGCGGGGGACAATGACCTCCTGATAACCGCTCTTTGCCCCATTGGGTTTCGGCGGTTCTTGCTTCGGCGGGTCCCCGTTACAACAGAGAAGTACACACGCGGCCATTACTAGCATTGCTACGATTTCGTTCAGTTGGGTGCCTCTTTAGTTTCTTCTAGAAGAAAGGTAGGAAATCCCTTGCCGTCACGGGTTACCCTGAAGCGCCTGCCGAACTCGTCAAAGTTGATAATCGGGAGTCCCTGTTTTTCACAGGCGCAAAGGTCGATGGAAAGCTCATGATTCCCGTCGTGGGAACATAATGCCCCGACCGAATCTACCGGTCCGGCATCGCGGTAGGTGCCAAAGCTGATGCCGTGCTCGTTTTTGTCATCGTAAGCCCAAGCACGGGCGACTCGCTTTTGGTCTAGCTGGGTTTTCCCGGTCAGAATCTTACTTATTGCCATTGGTTGCCTCTTTCTTGTCGTAGGTGAATGTCCCGAGTACTACATTGGGCAAAATCTTGATGGCGAGCCTGTCGAGCTTGTGTACACGGCTGATGAACCCGTACACGGCTTCGATAATCTTGCTGTCGCTCTTGAACCACCACTCGCCCCCGGGAATGCCCTCGGAGATATAGATGTCTCTCGATGCAAAGGATTTTTCGCCCAAGCTTTCCGAGGTGGCTTCGAGGGTCACCTTGACATGGCCTTTCGGGTCGTTGCGCCCCATATACTCGCAGATGCGCTCCGCTACTTCGTAGGAGAGCTTCTGCTTATTCGATGGGTTCTTCGGCATTTCCACCGAGAACTTGTAGCCGTTGAGAATTTCCATAATAGCCTCCTAGCTCTGTTTGATGTATTCCCTGATATTCATTTCGGCATCCTGTCTTGCCTTACCTGTTATTCCCCGGGAGCGGACTCCCGTGGCGCCCCATGGGGAAACCCCGTGGGCTACACGGGGAAATCGTGGGTCAATCCGTTTTTGCGCGGGGCTACCTACCGTTGTATTTGCGGCGGTTAGAAGCAGGGGTCTAGGTATTCCTCCGCCTTGCCCAAGAACCACTCGGAACTTTCAAGTTTCCTGGTGAGGCGGGTTTCCCACTTTTTGTCCCCAAGAAACACGTCCTCCGCCTTGCGGGACCGCCAGCGCCCGCCTCGGAAGACGAGGTACTTGACTTTGCCGTCGGGGTCGGAGGTGTATTTGTAGGACTGCGATTCGGATATGCCGTTGCGGTCGGTCCTCTCGGCCTTCAACGCGCGGATTTTGCAGTGGGTCTTGTCCTGAACCTCGATGACCTCGTATGCGTGTCGGTCGCTCCAAAGGAGTTCGGTGACCCCCATGCCAACCTTCGGCTCGGGCATCTTGGCCGCGGCCATTAGCCTGTTTTGAATACATCCGTATATCTTGCCCATGGTTACACCCCCGGCTAGTCGTAGTTGTCGTGTTCGACGATGGCCCTGTGGCCGAAGCTCTTGCTGAATGCAGTAATTTTCATTCTAGGCCTCCTTGCCTCTTGAGTTTCTTTCCTGTTTCCATATAGTCCCAAAGGAGCCGCCCGTGGCGCCCCATGGGGAAACCCCGTGGGCTATACGCCGATGGCCTTTGCGATTTCTTCCGTGGTCATCCCCTTGAGCTTTTCGTCTACCCGTTCCTTGAGGGTGGGGGCGAGCTTGGGCTTGTAGTTCCTAAAGTGTTCCTTGAGCAATTCGCCCTGTTCCTTTTTCTTTGCGGATTCTTCTTCGCGTTCGGCGATGTGGCTAAATACGCGTTCTAGCTTTGTCTCGCAGAGTTCACTGATGAATGCAGCGGCTTCTTCGGGGGTCCAAAAGTCCTTGCAATGGCGCTTGAGGATTCCGTCATAGTAGGATTCGCCCGATTCTTGTGCGGCGCGACCGTTTACCGTGCATGTCGAATAGTCGATTTTGTGGATTCTGAAATATATCATTCCACCGTTAAAATTGTCGTCGATTTCCAAGATGGAATCTTCCTTTGGCCATTTCTCCTTGACAATCTCGAGGATTGCTTCACGGGAAATCTCGGTGAACCTGTGAATGTCCCGCCTGATGGGTTCAATAATAACGCCGTATGAGTCCACGGGAAACCAATTCCCGTCGATGCAGACCGCCGGGAAAATACAAGTTTCGCAACCGTTGCGGACACAGATTCCGCGCTTGCCTGTCGATGGTGCGTATTCTGTAGCCATAGTCGCCTCCGTAAAAAATTATTTACCGTTTTCCCTGTGGGGCAACGGATAGAAGTTGAAGTGGGCCAAGAGGGTTTCGCGCAGGGTGCCGAGGTCTTCCGGGTACATACGCACATGGCTGGGTCCACCCTCCCTTACGAGGTTCTTGCCCACGCACAGGTTAATCTCCGGGTCGTTGTCCACCCCGTCGATGCTGAACTCGATTTCGTTATCGGGAGACGCTTGGATTCCGAGGTCGTCGAAGTCCTTGATTGCCAAGCCGGGGGCATACACGATGTCGCACGAGGCGAACCAAGTGTCGCCTTGCACCCCGAAGCGGGCGTTGCCTACATAGGCTTCCGGTAGGATGATACCGATAAGGTTCTCGAAGAGGGTGCTGACGCTGACGGTCTTTCCGTCGATGCTGATGTCGTATTTGCGGTCGCCGTCCTTGAGCCAGCTACATTCATTGGCCGCACGACGGATGATGTCGCGGTAGGCGGTTCCGATTGCGGTACCCGGTGTCTTGCTGAATGCGGTAATAGATTCGTTCATTATAGGCCTCCTTGCCTGTTGATTTCCTTTCCACTCCCCGTATATCCCCGAAGGAGCCTCCCGTGGCTCCCCATGGGGCTACCCGCTAGAACGATATGCGCCTGATTCGCTCGAACGGGACAATCATCCGGCGGTACCCGTCCTTGAATGTCTTTCTCCCGTAGTAAGCCTGCTTCATTTTCCCGTAATCGTCCGCGTACCACCCGGACAGCACGGGCTTGCTACCGTAACTGCACCCATTGTCCTGCTTGTAGACGCTGTTCTTGCTTACCACGAGGTACCCGTCGAACACATCTATCCTGTCGAGGTAGTCGCTAGGCTTCTTGCCCTCGCTCTTGATTACCTGACGGAGCGCGTTGTAGTCGTCGTTCTCGAACAGGGCGCTCTCCCCGAGAACCACATCTAGGGTCTCAAGTCCGCATACCCCCGACTCCCCGTCGATGGCTATCGCGCACTTGCCGATTCCGTACTTCTTTATCTGCTCCACCATGGAGACTACTGATGACTTCTTCATAGACGATTCTCCTTTAATTCCAAAATTAAAGATTCATAAATTTTATTCCCGAGCCTACATCGGCTTCAGGCTGAACTTCTCCGCGAACGCCCTGCCCTCGCGGACAACCTCGTACCGCTTCCGCTTGAAGGTGATGTACTGCGGCCCCTCGTCGCCCGACCGGTCGCCCTTCGTACGGCAAACCTTCGTGTCCACCCCGTCGGTAATCAAGAGGGAACCGTAGGGTATCGAGTGGATGTTCCCGAAGAACGGGTATGTCCACGACTCTATCCCCGCCACGCGGACTTCTTTGGCGCCCGCCCCCTGTTCCCTATTCGTTGTAGCCATATTCGGCCTCCCTGCATTAAGTGATTTTCCTTTCCTCTACCCATATACCCCCATAGGCTCTCCCCGTGGCTCCCCATGGGCTACCCGGGTAATATCCTAGTCCCTACCCGGGCGGTACGCGTAGAGCTTCTTCACCTCCACGGGCTTGCTGTTCCCGCCGAACGCCCCCGCGTCCTCAAGGTCGTCCGCGAAGTCGCTCTCGTATCGCTCCACTAGCACCCGAACATCCTCCGGGTCGCACTTCCCCGTCCCCGCCCTAGTGATGTCCGGGTAGTACGCCTTTACCTCGTCGTAGTACTGCGTCTCACCGTCCTCCGTGAAAAGACCGCATATCCAGCTACGCTCCCTGTCCGCTGACCTCTCCCAAAACAAAATCGCGGGAAACCACTTCCTGGCGTACTTGTTGTATTCCTGACGGAGAACGTACACATTCTCCCAAGTCTTTACCTGCTTGTCCATATAAGCCTCCTGCGGCAATCAAAAATTTTCCTTTCCTATCCCCATATACCCCTATAGGCTCTCCCCGTGGCTCCCCATGGGATTCCCGGGTAACCCTACCACGGCTTGAGCGTGAATGTAGGCTTGTATTGGTCGCGCTTGATTTTTATCTCGTAGCGCTTGCGCCTGAAAGTGATGATGTGTAGGTATGCGCCTTTCTCCATAATGTTAGCCTCAACTAATAAATAAAATTTTCCTGTTTCCTAGTACACGATGCTCTTGATGTACTCCGCCGGAATCGAGAGGTTGTGCATCAACCTGCTGTGGCTGACCCCAAACCCCGACTTCTCGATTTTGCGCTGATGTACCGCGCCTGAATCTTCCCGGTGGAAAGTCACGATTTCGTTGGTACAGTTCTTCGGGCGCATTTCCTCGTCGGGAACTTCAAGGTAGCCGTTCTTCTTATTGTTCAGGTTGATAATGTTTGAATGAAAGTAGTCCACGGCAAGGTGACGGAGCGTGAATGTCACTATCCCGCTCGCCTCGTCCGCATGGTAGCTGTCGAGGTAGTCCTCCAGCTTCTCGGGCGGGTCCAGCATGGCGAGGGATTCCTTGAGGTCGTCCGTCTCGCGCTTCCCGCACGGGTAACCCGTGAGGTACAGGTCGATTTCCTCCACGTTGGATGTCCGGTCGTCGCCCCCGCCCGCCGAGAATACCTTGCCGGGGACGATGTAGCTAACCCTAGCCACCCCCGAACCCCTCGAACTCCTCGCGAAGTTAATCGCGGATTCTATAGCCTTTATGTCCATGTATGCCTCCCAGCAAATAAAAGTTTTACCTGTTTCCTCCAACCATATACCCACATAGCGTCCACCCGTAGCCCCCCATGGTCTACCCGGGTAACTCCATAGGGCAAACAGGGGAGATACTTCAGACTGATATACGGGAGCTACACGGGGGAACCCATCGGGCGAATACATAGGGAACCCATAGGAGAAACCATAGGGAACCCATAGGAGCCAATAGGGAGAAAACAAAAAATAAAAAATAAAAATCCCCCATAGCCACGGAATCCACAGAAACGGCCACGGGAGCCATCGCAGATACGGACCCTCCCCTCTATACCCTAGAACCACCGCAGGGGCTACGCGCCCCGTTTCCCGGCTCCCTGCAAGGGGTACTCCCCCGAAGGTACCCCACCCCGTCCACGAACACCCCCTCGCACGGGCGAACACGGGGTGCCACGGGGGAGGACCTACGGGGTACTATGGGGCCACCTGTGCGGATGTGCAGGGGGTCTGCCCGGATGTGCAGTGGGGCTAACTCGGGGGTTAGGGGGGTTAAACCCGTGTTCAACGACAGGTTCATCCCGCGCTTCCCCAAAAGCTCAACCCGAGTTAGCTCCGTCTAACAACCCGTGTGTCCCCCAAGTGTCCCCCAAGTGTCCCCCAAGTGGCTCCCGACCGCCGAGGGGAATTAGCCGGGGCTAAGTGGGTGAACAGGTGTGCAGTACGGAGGGGCTACTGAGGAGAACCGGACGGGGCCACGCATGGCGCCCCATGGAGCTACCCGGTGGGGAACATATAGGAACCGTGGGACAGCCGGATGCGTTTTTGGAACAGGGACTTTGAAAAATAAAAAATAACCCCTGGCCGGGGAGGGCAGGGGCGCTACCGTTAGCTGAAACCTACTTAAATCTACCAAGAGATAGACCTATGTGATTTCCTACCTTGCTCATTGCGGAGTAGGCTGTAACGGTACTTAATCAACCGTATCTACGCGATATACCTAATATGCATCAAGCGACACGGCTAATTTACCTAATCCTACTTCCTTGCGGAAGAGCCTTAACACGGTCGGCATATCAAACTAGGCATTTTTAAATATACGTTATTTCCATTAGCAGATTTAAGTATATTTAGTTAAATTTTGTTAACATTTTTGTTAACTGCTATCAACCCCGCGATGGGAGCGGGGAGCAGGTAGGAGGCAAATTCTATTCGTCTTCCTCGGGGTCTAAGTCTACGGACTCCACGGTGTCCAAGGAGTCGATTCCGTAATACGAGGCGGTGTCGCGGTCGTTCTTGAGGATGACGGTATCGTTGTCCGTGATGCCCTCGTTTTCGAGCTTCGCCTTGAGCTTGCCCCAGGAGATACCCGAGACATCCGCCGGGCTGTACCCGTTGGACCCCATGTTGATGATGAATGCGGTCTTTCTTGCCATAGTGATACTCCTTACTTGCCGTTGTCGTGGTCCGGCGCGAGGACGGTGAGAGTTACAGATACGAGACCTGTCGGGTGTTCCCTGAGTACGGATTCGAGCGCGTCACGGAAGCCGTTGGAGTTGAAAGTGGTCATCGTGCCTTTCTGCGGGACGAAAGCCTTGGTGGATTCATCGTATGCGAATGTGGTGTATTCGGACTTGAATTGCTGTGTTGCCATAATGATTGTTCCTCTAGGTGAAAATTGAAAAATAAAACCTGGGAATCCCCTGTAGAGGACCCCGGGGTGATAATGGGGGTTAGGTATTGTCAGCCCCGAGGTTGTCCGCGAAAGACTGTGCGGAGAATGCCTCGGCTACGCGACCGATTGGGTTGTTGAGGGGACGGCCCTCGTTCTTGCGGGCCTCGATGGATGCCGCGATGGCGGTGTACGCATCGGAGAACGACTTTTCGGCCGGGAGGTCATAGGCGTGTACGGGCTTTCCGTCGGGACCCTGCTCGTAGATTTTCGGGATGAACGCGTCCGGGTAGACTTCGTTGTCGAGTTCTACGGAGTCCTTTTCGAGGAACTCGTCGAGCTTCTTGCAGGTATCCTTTACGGACTGGCCTGCATTTTCGATGGTTTCCTTGAGGTCGGAGATTTCGTCGGCCTGCGATTGGAGCTTGGTCTTGGCGTCTTCGAGTTCGGATTCGAGGTCTTCGCACTTGTCCTTGAGTTCGTCATAGGCGGAATCGTCACGGGTAGCGCTAGGGGTTACCTGTGGTGTCACCCGTGGGGTGGCGGTAGGGAACCCGATGCCCGAGACTGCGCGACGGAGGTAGTCTCCTGCGAAGAAGAGGATAAGTAATCCCGTGACCACGACTTCGACGATGGCGGTCGCCGTGGCCTTGCCGAGGGCGATGAGGACGATGTTCGCGAGGAATGTGAGTACTACACCGATTGCAACGACGTAGATGAGTTTTTTGGCGATAGAGGTCATATTGTTGTCTCCTTTATGATTGATTAAAGATTTTTTGTTGTAGCCCCCGAGGGGCAAGACGGGTATGCCCCCGAGGTATCTCCGCGTGGCTCCCCATGGGGAACCGGGGTGGGTTACTTGATGAAGTCGGCGATTGCCTTGAAAGTGGCTTCGCAGAAGTCGCCGGAGATGTCGTCGCCCGTGACGGTGTTCACCACGGTAACCCTTGGGTTCTCGCCGGGGAGGATTTCCATCTTGAGCTGGAAGTCGGTGCAGGCCCCCTTGTACTTCCTGTCCTTGATGGACTTGACGGTGTAGATGTGGAACCACCCGATGAACGCCTCGGACTGCGAGGATTCGGGTTCGTCCATCTTGAACGACTCGGCGGGGTCTACGGTGAACTTTCCTTCAGAGTAGAACATGAGGCACGATTTGAGTGCCTGACGGCAGGACAGTGCGAACTTATTGTAGGTCGGGATGAAGTGCGCGATGGCGGCCCCGAGGTCGCTTACCGCTTTGGGGGAGAATCCCTTGTTTTCGGATTCGGTGGTCTTGGTTTCAGTTTCGTTTGCCATAATGAGTTAGCTCCTTTAAGTTTCAGGTTAGGCGCCCCGAGGGGCATCCGTGGTATATCCCGGGTGGCTCCTCCCGTGGCGCCCCATGGGTAACCCGGGTGGTCATCTGTTGACATAGGCGGGGTTCCACGGGTCGGGAAGTTCGGCCTTGTGTTCGCGCTCGCAGTCGGAACATACATAGACGTGGGCGACGGAGCGGTAGGTCGGTTTTCTACAGAACTTGCAGAGGTGGCGAGTCCCTGCGGTCTCGGACTTGCGGTGGTAGCCGGGGTCTCCGTAGCAGGTGTCGATTTTGGCGGGCGGGTTGGTGTTGGTTGGCCATATTGCAGACATATCTTCTCCTTCGGGCGCATCCGGGGAGTACCCGGGTGTAGGCCACATGTCAAATATAGCGAAAGCTGGCTACTTGAATGTCTTTTTGGCCAAGTGGGGCTTCCCGTCGGGTCCGATTTCGGGCCAGATGACCTGTTTGCCCTTGGTGACGAAGTGGGAGAAGATGTCCTTTTGGCCCAGTCCCTTTTCCTTTACTAGAGTTTCTTGGATGAAGTTGTTGGCCTGTTCGGTGTATTCTGCCATGTGGGGCCTCCTTATGCGGTCAGCTTCGCCTTGGCCCGTTTGTAGACTTTCTCCGCGAGCTTCATCGCTATTGCGAACGCCTGCTTTGCGAGCGGGGTGTCGAGTTTGACCGTGACTTTATTGTAGTCACTTATGCCGTAGGCGGGGGACGCGAAGATTGCGAAGTCGTAGGTTGTCCCGTTGGTTCCGGACTGCTTGAGGGAGCAGTATGGAATCTTTGCGTATTTCGAGAGCGGGTCCGCGATGAACTCAAGGGTGAGCTGTCGGATTAGCGCCACGGGTGTCCTCGTTGGGTACTTGCCGTGGAGGTACTTGCCTAGCCGGATGCTGTACCCGTACCAGTACTGTTCGCGGTTGTTGGCGATGGCGAAGGCTAGGGCGCCTATGCGCTTTGCGGTACGGTGAGCCACCCCGGAAGCCTCAAGGGAGTCCACGATATTGTCCCGGTTGAACGGCCATTTGGGGGTCTCGTGTCGGGGTAGCGGTCCGTTGCGGAGGATGGTTGCTCGTACGAGCTTGCCTAGTTTGTGACGGAGTTCCCACGGCCTGTATGTGGGGTTGAAGTAACCAAGGGATTCCTGCGCGAGCTGTGCCGCGCTTTCCTTGATAAGCTTCTTGGATGGTATCTTGGGTTTCATAGGTCTAGCTCCTGTTTCGCCCCGGGTATCTCCCGGGTGGACCCGCCCGTAGCCCCTCATGGAGCTACCCGGTGGGAGATATAGCGACCGGTCGGGAGCAGGCGGACGCCGGGGCGAACAAGAAACCCCCCGGGGGCTAACCCGGGGGCAAGGAGGCCAACTGTTATGACGCAGATTGAAATTACTTTAGGAATAGTTCTAGGGAATCGTCGTAGCGTTGGGCGGTGAAGTCGAGTTCGGGCATCGATTCCCACGGGAATGTGGGGGCTTTCCTGTTCATGTTGAGCCACGGGGCTTCAATCTTGAGTGCGTCCGGGATGACCCTGAACTTGACTTCTTCGGTGGTGTCCTGTGCGACGAGCTTTACCTTGTAGTACTCCTCGAACTGCCTGATGGTGTTAAGGCATTGGGCGATTCCGTCGATTGCCTGTTGGGGAATCGGCGGGGTCGCTGGGGTGTTCTGTTCGGGGGTTTCCTGTTCTTCTGCCATATCTAGATTCCTTTTTTGATTCAAATATAGCAAAAGTTTAGCCGTTTTGGAGTCTCATCTTGTTCTTTTCGGGGTAGACGAAGTGGTCGTACGAGGAGTCGAACGAATGGAGGCCGAGGTCGAGCATCGGAACCTTGTCTTTCTTGATTTCGGCATCCGGCTGATAGATGTCGGAATCGATGTTGGCGCTCTCCGGGAGTACGAATACGGACTGCGTGGAGTTGAGGTTCGTGTCAATCCACAGGTTCACGCAGTTCTTCTTGCAGAGTTCCTTGATTGCCTCGATGTGGGGCTTGATGAGGGCCGAGACATTTACCGCGTGGGCGAGGTCGGGGTCGGTATTCTTGAGGATGGAGTTGAACTTGGCCTTGTACATGGTCCTGAGCAGGCCGAGGATATTGAAGATTGGCGTGGCGTAGTCCGCGAACTTCTTGAGGTCGAACCCGGAGTCTTCGCGTTCGGTGTCCCCCCATTCGGGAAGCAGGGCATCTGCATCGTCCACGATGACCCCGCGTACACTGTATGAGTCCTTTTCAACATAGAAGTCGATGCGGGCTTGATATTCGGTGCTGGAGAGCCAATGGGGTTTGAAATTAAAAATAAATTGGAGCGTCGTCCCGAACATCAGGTATTCGCGGGAATCCACGAGGTCGTCCTGCTTGCCGATTACGGATTTGAGTACGGAGAGGAGTTCCTGACGGCGGATTGGGTTTTCTCGGTCGGTGTTCGGGATTGCCTGATAGGTGGTGAGAACTGTAGCGAGGGCGTTCATATATTAGGCTCCTTGTGTAAAAAATTATTTTCTAAGCGGTTTAACCCACTTGTTAGTGTTGAAACGCTTTCCATCACGACCTGCCTTAACCATTACCCAACGGTCTTTGAGGGCACGGGGGAGGCTGTCATTGATGTGTTCGAGAACCTGCGAGTTGCTTGTGATGGTATCGTAGTAGCCGACAATATCCTTGTAGTCGCCATTGTCGCCGTGGCTAACACGCACCACATACTTGCCGCGCTTGCCATACGCTGTAATCTTGTCGAGGCTGATGGGAGACAGCTTATCACGCTTTGCAAGGATGATGTTGCTGATGGCTACGACAATGTTCTTACGGGCCTTATTGCTGATATTAATGTACCGACCTTTAAAATAATCTTTCATATTAAACCTAAAATAAAAAATATTTTTAGAGTGTCCCGTACTCCACTTCCTTGTCGCGGAGTACGTTGTAGGCCCACACGGTAACCTCCTGTGCATCCATAATCGCGGTTGTGCCACCATAGGGGTCGATGAGTGCATCGATGTTCGGGGCGATGTACACGACAATCTTCTTCCTGCGGGTGCCGTCGTCGATGGTGATGCGGGTGTCTAGACTGTAGGTCGGGTACTTGGCGATATGGTGGTACTGGTCCTCGAACTTGATGGGTTCCTTGAGCGGTTCCACGGTGAAGCGGAACCCGTGCTCTTTGAGGAGGCGGAGCAGTTCCGTGTAGCACCTGTCGTATCTGCGGTGGCGGGTCTTCTTTTTGCCCGTGTTTGGGAAGTTTTCTGTGTTGGCCATAATGGTAGCTCCTTTGGATGGTTAGGCGGGTCCGCCCGTGGTATCTCCCGGGTAGCACCGCCCGTGGCTCCCCATGGGGAACCGGGTGGGTTACTACAGGTCGTTGAGGTCGTGCCGGGTGATGGTCCACTTGGCGTGTGTTCCCTCGCTGTCGATTTGGATTTCGAGGGACTTTGCTTTGGATGTGATGTATTCGGTGAGGTCTTTCACATTCTTGTATTCCTGTTCGCCGTCGATTGATTCTACGGTATCGTAGTCGATTTCCCCGGTCTTGGGGTTGATTGCTTCGTTGTCGTTGAGGTACCTGATGGCTACCTCGTTGAGCCTTTCGCGGGCTTTCTCGATGGTAAGGCGCACGGCGGGTTCGACTTCGATTTCCCCGGAGTGCCTGTCGCTTGCGGTACAGGACAGGGTGAAGATAGTGGAGCCATAGGGGAGCCACTTATTGGTGTTCTTGTTGTAGCGGAAGAGTTTGAGTTTGGACATTGATAACTCCTTTGGTTTCCAAGCGTGGTATCCCCCGGGTGGCGCCTCCCGTGGCTCCCCATGGGGAAACGGGTGGGTTACTGTGGATGGTTAAGGTTATGTGTCGTCAGTGTTCTTGTATGTGCACTCGATGACCGCTTGCTTCATATAGTTTCCTTATACATCATGCCTGGTGAACGCAAACACATAGCACATCCGGGCATGGGCGGGCTTGTTCTCTTCGCTTTTCGGCTCGATTACTGCGTCGTGGCGGTTGTAGATGACCGCGTTGATGAGTGCCCGTCGGACTTGACATTCCTTGAAGCGACCGTCCACGGAACACTCGAATCGCCCGAGTGGAGTGGGGGCGACGGTCGGGGCATTTGCAAGCGCTTGTGCATATCCGGCACTTTTGCCGACGCGGTAGAAATAAGTTTTCTGCTTGCGGCTTCCCTTAGCACACACTTCATTCAGCTTTTGCGGGTTGGTTGCTGCAAGGTATTCCCTAATGGACATGGTTTTCTTCATAGGGGTGGGGTCCGCGCTGATGTTGCCGAAGCAATCGCGATAAAGTACGATGCTATAATGGGTCATGATGCTATCTCCGTTTGATATGCCGTCTATGTGAAGGGAAGTACACCCCCGTGGGCGCTACCCGTGACTAGTTCCGCCAGTGGTATTACCCGGGTGGGTCCGCCCGTGGCTCCCCATGGGGAACCGGGTGGTACATAGGGAGGCGCTGTATGTTCCCGGGCGGACGGCGGGGTAAAGGAAAGCCCCCGGGAGCACCGGGGGCTTGTTATTAGGAACCTATGGAAGTATTAAGATTTTACAAAAGTAAATTTACAAAATTTTTTTCTAGGTTGTGTATATGTAAGTTAAAAGTATTTGTAAAATTAAACTTACAATTCATTCTCAGGGTACCATTCGGCGAACCTTATTTCGCGTCCCATTCGATTGTGTTGTACGAGCAACCCTCCTCATCGGTAAATACATTCGTCTTGATGTTGGCGTGGCTGAGTCGCTCCTCTTGCGCCTTGTAGATGGCATCGAGTTCCTCAAGGGTCAGCGCGTGGGCCTGCTTCAGTTCCTCGCTGATTTTGGGGTTGTCCGTTCTGTCCGACAACAGGAAGTCCGAACCGTACTTGTTCCACCCGTAGCCGTAGCAGATGCAAGAGTTTGCCATTGACATAGCATCGAGTACTTGGAGGCGGTGTTCTTCCTGCGGGGTACGGAGCCAAGTGTAGGCGATGTCGGGATGCTTGCCGTTCTCGTCTACGCTACGGGCGCAGATTGCTTTCTCGATTTGTATCGCTTCGGCATCGATTTCGTCACGGGAAAGCCCGAGTTTCCCTGTCTCGTATTTCGGGTGAAGTTTCTTGTTTTCCATAAGATAGCTCCTTTGAAGTGGTAGAGGTTCTTCCTGTCCTCCGTATAGCCCCGGAAGGGGCGCCTGTGGCGTCCCATGGGGAACCCGGGTAGCCTACTGGTGGGCTACGGGGGTGATTATCGAGAATAATTAGAGTTCGGCGAGTTCCTTAACTTTCTCGGTAATTTCGGCGATGTCGAACTTGCAAGTCCTTGTGTTGAGGCCCGATGCGTTGCACTTGCTAATCATGACTGCACCACAATGGCTACTGCGGAACATAAAGGTGAATTTCCAAGTGCCGTGTGCAGGGATATTTTCGAGCTTGTACTCATAATGAATGCTCATTGTCTTATCATGACTAAATTCAGTTTTGCACAGGCTCTTTTCAGGCACGGCAACTCCCGCTGGCACAACGTTGCGAAGTGCCATAGAAGCATACAAGCCAAAGTCAGCCACGACATGATTGTGAGCATCATAGAGCCGTTGAATATCTTTTGTGACGTTGATTTTTGCAGGCATGGTCTTTTAGCTCCATTGTTTGAGTTTTGAATTATGCGAGGAAGTCGATGATGGTGAACGTCCGGGTGGAACCACCGGGCATATTGACGGTTGCCGTCTCGCCTGTCTCGGCGGGCATGCGCTTCAGTACATTGGTATAGAAGTCATTTTCGGGGTCGTCCTCGAACTGCGGGTTGTCGAAGCTCACATCGGAGTGTTCGATTTCCTCGTCCCGTGCGATACGCTCGATTTCCTTTGCGATTTCCTCTCGGGCTTCCTCGGCGCTTGCGTAGATGTTGGTGTTGCCGTCATTGTCCGAGAACAGCGTCACGCTAGGGTTGCGTCCCTCTTCATCGGTGTCGGCCTGCGCGACCATGTACTGACGCATCTTCGGCAACGGGAGTTCCGCGATGGTAAGGACGGTCTGCGAGTCGTTGTTCACGTTGATGCAGGTGAGCTTCCTCGCGAGCGCAAGGGCTTCCACCTGTTCGGGTTCTACGATGTCCCCGCCGATGTTGCTGAGGTCGTAGCCGGAGTAGTCTTTCTTGACGGTATCTCCGATTGCCTTCGCGATTCCGCCGAAGTTGCCCACGGCGAGGATTCCGGCCTTGAGTTCCTTGTGGTCTTGGGCCGATGATTCGTGTTCGATAAGTGCGTACATAGATATTGCCTCCATTGGTTCAACCCCGGTATCTCCCGTGTAGCCCCGCCCGTAGCCCCCCATGAGGCTACCCGGTGGACTATATGGATGCACGCCGGTTGCGCCCGGGATGCCGGTAGCGAAAATGGAAAGCCCCCGGGGAGTACCGGGGGCTTGCTGATTGGAACCTATGGATATTTTAAAAAATTATTTCAGATAGCGGAAGCGTTGAACTTGGTGAGAATCATAGATGCTCCTTTGATAGATTAAAACAGTTCCCCGTGGAGACCCGTGCCAATTTGTGTGTGAGTGTTGCGGTAGGGCCACCACGGGGCGCCGGGCAGGGAGTCCCGGCTTCTTCCATATACATTATTCCCCGGGTAGCTCCGCCCGTAGCCCCCCATGGGCTACCCGGGTGGACTACGGGGGGATTCCATGCGCCCGGCCGGGATTCGCATGCTTCAGACATGCAAAAAGGGGGCGCCTGCGGCGCCCCCTGGAGCTATCTATGGTTTAAGCATTTTTTCTTGCAGAAAGTCTTACAGCGGAGGGGCAGGGGCTTTCCCGTGTGGTTCGTGACGGTCTCCACGGGGTATTCGTCCGAGAAGCACCCGTCACCGCCGAGTTCGGTTACCACCTTTAGCCCATCGGGGGTATAGGTGCGCTTCACGAGGCCAACCGAGGGTACGCCGAAGTACATCACCGGGGCGTATCCTTTCGTCATGACAAATGCGGTTGCGTTCGGCACTACCGTCTGAATCTGATTGAGGAGCCGGAGGGTGACATCGGCGAGTTCAACATAGCAGTCGATTCCGATGTTCTCTTCGGCGTACTTGTGGCACTCTTCGGGAGTCGGGGTATCGTCCACGGCATCGATGACTTGCCCGAGGGTGTCCTTGGCTTCATCGTAGGTGTCGCCGTAGTCTACGCACTTTGCCCAAGCGTCACGCCAAGCGGTGTAGGTCGGCCTGAAGTGTTCAAGCAGGGCCGTGTCGGAGATGATGAATACGCTGTTCTTGCTGAACTTCAGCTCCACGGGGTTCCCCGTGTGGTAGTCCTTGTCTGCACGGTTCTTGGCAACGGAGAGCGCTTCCGCAATCCCGTCAATGGACTTTACATCGGCAACGCCGAAGCATACGGTGTCAGACGGGTGCTGAATAAAAATATTTATTCCGTCCGTGCGGCCCGGCGGGTAGACCCTGAACTTTCCCGGGTATCCCATATAGGTGAAGCCGAGGTCGAACCCGCCGGTTTCAAAGTTGTATTCCCCGTGGAACTGTGTCTCGATGCTCGGGGATGCCGCAATAAGGGCAAACGCCATTGATTCCGTAAGGACTTGGATTGCGGACTTGTCGCCGTTTCCGGCGGGTATTACCTGTTCTCTCAGGCGTTCTAGTGCGTTGATACTCATGGTAGCTCCTTAAATTAAATAAAAAATTTTTTATGCGAGATAGCAGTCGGTGTCTACGAGGTCGGCCTCGGTTGCGTTGAGTGCCTTGAGGATGCGCTTGCCCTCCTCGGTGGGTACACGGGTGAACACGGCGGATTCCGGGATGGTGAGCAGGAGGGCCACCTCCTTTTCGGTGTCGATGACGCCCGGGACTACCCCGTGGATGCCCTTGCGGTCGAGCGCCTGAACGAGAGACTTGATGGATTCCTTGAGGTTCTGCCCAAGATGGCCGTCAATGGTGTCCCCGTCAGCTACACGGTCGCATACATACTCGAAGGCTTCCCCGAGGGTCATGTCGCCCTCGCCTGCCCAGTCGAAGTCGGTGAACTTGTCGTACGCCTCGGAGAACTTGCGGTACTCGTCCGGGCAGATGGTGGCAATCTTGGAAGTGTTGATAGATAAAGACATAGATACTCCTTTGTTTTTACTGATATGACCCCACGGGTTGCTCCCGTGGCGCCCCATGTGCAACCGGGTGGGTGTTTTAAATGGTTCGGTGGAAACGACATTAAACATCCTTAGCATACTTCCACTTCTACATGGCCGGCGGGTTGAATGGTGGATGGGTCTCGAATCCACAATGCCGAATCGTATTCACCCTGTTTTAGATGATGACCATCAAAGGTTAAAAAGTCTTTTCTCCAATCGGTCGGGTCATTCAGCGGAACGATACAAGCAGTATTACCCACAACGATAAGTTGACCCACAACTTCTTCACCGGAAATGTTAATTCCTTTAAACATTGGAACTTGAATTTTTACATTTGACATATTTGTATCCTTTGTTTTACCCGATATGGCCCCACGGGTTGCTCCTGTGGCGCTCCATGTGTGACCGGGTGGACTTACTTGGCGGGCGCCTCTTCCCCGGCGAACTTCAGGGTGAACGGGCTGATGTCGCCGAGTTCAATGTCGTCTTCGGCCTTGAGGCCTGCCTTTGGAAGTTCCCGGTCGTCCTGCATATCTTCGATTACGGTGACGGGAATGTAGCTGTCCCCGTTTACCTCGAAGCCACGCTTGATGATGCCGGCTACCTCTTCGTTCGAGAGGTCGCCGTTGTTGGCCTTCTTGAGTTCACCGAGGGTCATTTGGATATTTCCACCGAGACGGCACCATACCTTGATAAGCTTTGGTTTCCGCTTGGTTTTCGTGGTTTTCTTTTCCATATAGTAGCCTGCCTTATTGAAAATTAAAAATTAAATCTTGTCGTACTCGTTTTCTTCGAGCGTCATCGTGAACGACATCGGGAGGAACCCGTGTTTCAGGGCGAGTACTGTCGGTAGGTCACTATAGACCATATCCCATGTAGCCCCGTCATCAAGCGCCTGTTGCTTTGTGTCGGGGTCATCTTCGTCCAGTCCGTCAAGATAGCCACGGCCCGTACTGCGTTCAGATTGGAGGTAGCTTCCGAAGTCGGATTCAATCCATTCTTTTACGGCTTCCCTGACCTGCTTTCTGAACTCTTCGTCCGAGGTGGCGGAGGTGTGGAACTCCACGGAGTCACGGTTGGGTTCGTCATAGGCGCAGTCGTCGTAGACGAGGCGCACATAGATGCTGTTGGGGAGCTTCGGGGCTTCCGGGTAGGACTTGATTCGCTGATTGATGAGGGCAATGAAGTCGGCACAGTCCATTCCATCGTCCTTACCGATAATCAGGTTGTAGCGGTTGATGTCGTAGGTTCGGCCCTCGAAAGCCAAGTCATCTGCTACACAGGTTCCAATGTAGGCCCTGTCTACGGGGTTTGCGAAGTCGATAAGGGCAACTTTCTTTTCACCCTTGAAATCCAAGATATTGCGGGAAATAGTGTCCGCATCGACAATTTTTACGGTGTACTTAATATCTGTCATATGTATTCCTTTGCGGGGACTTGGTGCCTCCCGCATATACCATATAGCTCCATAGGGAGCGCCCGTGGCTCCCCATGAGGGGCCAGGTGGGTGCCATAGGGAGACCGGCGGAGAGTCTGAAGGCGGGCAGTCCCACTCGTGCTACTGCCGTCATAATCAGAAAGGGAGGCGCCTTCGGCGCCTCCCTTGGAGCTATCTATGGTGAAAAATCTAGCCTTCCGGGGCTTCGTGGGGGTTCTTCACGACTTCCCCGAGGAATATCCTGTTGCCGTATTCGGTAACCTCGTAGAGATATGCTCTTGCCGTGTCCACCTCGGGGCATTTCTTGAGTTCCTCGATGCGCTTGAGCGCTGTCTTGCGTACGGCCCCGATGCTGTCCGTGATTGCGCGGAGGGTATTGTTCGGTACGAGAAGAATGTCATCGTTGGCGTTCTGTGCGGTAAGCACGATTTCGTAGTGTGTCATATTAGCTGTCTCACTAAAGTTAAAAATTAGTCCCGGTCGCACTCGTCAATCAGGTCAACGATGTCCTTTACCGAGAGCCATTCCCCGTTGACAATGCACCCACATTCGTTGTCGAGGCTTCCGTACTTGCTTTCGATTTTGTCTTTCAGTTCTTGAGCGTCCATAGTGTTACTCCTTTAAAAAAATAAAAATTAAAATTCCACGGTAAGCACGGGTTCACCATCGGTGTTTCCGAGGTAGAGCCTTGCGGTTTCGAGGGTGTCGGGTTCCCAAATGGCCCTAGCTTCGTCCACGGCATCTTCGGCCTTGAGCGCCTTTACCGAGATAGTCTGCCCGACATCTTCCCCATCGGAGGTTCCCGATAGGACAACGAGGAAGTCGAACTTTTGGTTCTTGCGTACCTTTACATAGACGATTTCGGAGTCCTTGCCGTACTGCGTTCCAAAAAATTTTCTGCCGTGGTAGGTGAAGCCGATGTCCGTACGGGTGCCTGCAAGGTTGTGCCTGCCCTCGATGTCGTAGTCGCAGGTGACCTCGAAAGTGCCGGGCCAGTTGGTGACCTTGCACCTTTCCCCACGCTTCTTCGAGAGGTAAAGATGGTAGGTCTCCCCGGGTTGGAGCTTGTCGAGCCTTTCCCCGTCAATGATGCCACAGCACTTGAAGCACATGGTCTTCCCGTCCTTGAATTTCCCGTATCCCGGGGTAAACGAGGTAGGGAGGCACAGGGAGCCACAGCGGTCGCAACGGGTGACCTCGGTGTTGCGCCCGAAGTAGGCGATGGCGACTTCCTCGGGAGCAAGGGCGAAGCGGTCGCTCTTGTTCTCCGTCATGTTGGTGCAGAAGAGTACGCTCCCGTCATCGTTCACCATCTCGACAGTGCAGGTCTCCCCGTTGCCGTAGGCGAAGTGGTTGTGCTCGGTGGCGATGTCGTAGTATTGGTTGTCGTTCAGTACCTCGCAGTGCTTGAGCTTGCACTCCCCGTCCTTTGCGAACGCATCGTAGAGGTTCTTTACATTGAGCTGGACTACATCGCCGACCTTGAGCTTTTCCTTGATTTGGGCGATGACAAACTTGATGTGTTCCATAGACTTATGCTCCTTTGGGCTATTGCTTGCCCACTATACATATAGCCCCTATAGGCGCCCCCGTAGCCCCCCATGAGCTACACGGGTGGTTACTGTGGGTACATGCGGGCGCCTGCCAGCCGACATGCTTCAGCCAGCCCGAGGAGGCACAAAAAACGCCCCACGGGGGAACCCGTGGAGCTATCCGGTAGGAGCAGTGAATTACGCTTCGTCTAAAGACAATGCGCTTCGCGTTAATCCCGGAGGGACGCCCGCGCCTTTAACCCCGTTTTCCGAGGCGAGTACCTTGCGATACACTAATAGTTTAGAAAATGTTCACCTCATTTGTCAAGTGGTTTTTATCTTTGTTCTATAAATCCTTACTTCTTTTCGAGCTTGTCACCGCAAAGGGGGCAATTCGGGAAGACCATCGTGCCTACATAGGATTTGCCCTGTGCGTAGCACTCTACCTTGTTGTCGTGGAGGTCGCAACGCTGTAGGTACATATCGTTGGCAGAGTCGAATTTGCAGGGTTTTCCCTGCTTGCAGAACGGGCAGAAGATGTCGTCGAAGATGTCGTCCACTTCATCGGAAAAATTGGTATCCTCGTGATTATTCCTCCACTTTTCGAGGGCTTGTGATGTTCCGTAGGTGTAGAAATAGTAGCCCACTACTTCTTTCGGGGAGGCGGTCTCGGCGAACTCCAAACGCCAATCCTTTCCTGCTTCTGTGTGGGCGATGATTTCGTCTGCTTTCCTGTGGAACAAGTCGATGTAGGTGTTCGCCTTGATGCTCACCGAGATGTCGGGTAATTCCGCCGGGGCTTCCTCGGGTTCCGCTTCAGGTTCTTCCTTTGGAGCTTCCTTGGGAGCTTCATTATTAAAAAAATTTTTGACGATTACGCTCTTGAGGTCGTGAATGTCATCAATCTTTACACGGATTTCTGAGTCGAGCGGGGAGACTTCAATAGTTTGACTTCCATTTGCATCGGCAATGAGGAAAAGAGTCCAATGCCTGTATCGGTAGTCAAAATGTGTACTATGGCGGGAAAAGGTGCTGCAAGTACAGAACGCATGGACGAAATTCGCCTGCTCGCGGGAAATCCCGAGTGCTTCCGTGAGGACCTGCTCAACTTTCAAGTCGTGGCTATGAATTGAAATATTATTCAGGACATTACTGATAATGTCCCTGTGGAACGGCGTATCTACTATCGTGTAGACTCCCGAGGGCAACTCTTCCTTGTTTTCATTAAAGGCATCACGGAGAACTTCCCCGAGGTGGAATACCACTGAGTCCTTGCTTTTCAGGTTAAGCTGTCTAAGGTACACGGAAAGGGCTTTACGGGCGATGCTGCGCTCGGTGGGACTCGATTCTCCGCCTGCGTCGAGGAGAAGCTCGATTCGGGTGCAGTCCATATTGATGAGGACAGCCATATCAATAAAGACCTTATTTTCATCTTGAAAGCTAAGCTTCTCTACACAAAGGTCGTTGAATACGAACTTGAGAATGTTGTGCCTTTCAAGATTGAGGATTCCATCGGGCAGGGTATCCACATCGGGGACGAAATTGTTGTCCACAAGATAGTCCACGCAGGAGTACCAGTCGGGGTGGTTCTTGATTAGTGTGCAGTCGATTAAGATATGCTTTGCCATAGATTTATGCTCCTTTGGGCTTCATTGCCCATTACCTATATGTACCCGATTAGCTCCCCCGTGGCTCCCCATGAGGCTCCGGGTGGGTGCCATAGAAAGACCGGCGGAGGAGTCTGAAGCAGCAGGCTGCCCGCCGGTGGGCAATAAAACGGAGAAGCCCCACGGTGTTACCCGTGGAGCCTCTAGGTAGGACACAAAAATTAAAAATTAATCTTGGTTAATTGCGATTTCCTCTACGACATGCTTGCCCTCTTCGGTCTTGTAGCCGTAGAAGTCCACATAGAACAGCGTAGTCCAATGGGAATCCCCGTCATCGTCCCGTTCTTCCCTAGAGACCGCGACCACGAGGTTTTCCGCATTGGGGTCTTCCGAGTTCTTGCGAATATCTTCCGTGCCGTTTTCCGAGAGTTCAGGCGAGCTTACCACGAGATTGTCGGAACAGTACATCTTTCGGGCTACCTTTTGAACTTCGAGCTGAATGTCCCTCAAGTCCAACTTGATTGCCGAGTTGTCTTCCGTGGAAAGCGTCTCCAATGCGCTACGGAGTTCCTGACGGGCTTCTTCGAGGTTCCTCGGGATATACCCGTTGTCCCCGTTCGCAAAGACATTGTTGTCCACCACGGGAACGAGCATATAGACATTCGGTACGGCATCGTCAGGCTTGATTTCCACCACGTCCGCATTTCCATCTTCGAGGCGCTTGAACAGAAGCTCGATGTCCTCCTGATGGGGGTTCTCGTCCGTGATGACGAACGATACGCACTCGTTGTTGTCCCTAGTGTGGCTAGTCACCTTGATGGCAAGTGCATCATCAAGGTTCACGATGCAGTCGTTGATAGTACCCTTGAGTTCCGAAACGACATTCTTTCGGGGCATCGGGGAGTGTACTAGGTTGTCCACTCCTTTGACTTCTACCATTCCAACACGGACATCGACATTAAGCCCGTAGCCGATTGCAATGTACATTTCGTCAGGGTTGAGATTCTTTTGATTCTTTTCTTCTGCCATAGATTACTCCTTTGGGCTTCTTTGCCCAAATACCGTATAGCCCCACGGGGAACGCCCGTGGCGCCCCATGAGGAACCGGGTAGAATACCCCGCTATTCGGCGACCTTTACGGCGTCTTCGAAGGATACCACGAGTTTAAGACCGAACTCTTCGGCTTTCTTTGCCATTTCGTTCCAAAACGGATGGAACTTTTCGAGATTCGAGACCTTTACCGTGTGGTAGCCGTTCTCGTCCAACGCTACATCGTCCCAAGTGTCCATAAATTCGGCGGGTCCGTCATCGAAGATTTCTCCCTCTTCGATGTAGCCTACGGACACTCTGTCGATGTCCTCACGCTCGTCCCCCTCCCTGATGTACTTATACGGGAGTTCGGTGTTTTCGTTTTCGCTAGTGAGCGCCTGCATAATGTTCTTTGCCACGCCTTCGGAATTTTCGTCCCAAGTATGCCGAATGGCTTCAAAGAAGTATGTATCGCCCGTGGGTGAAACCTTGATGGCGTCAAAGGGTTGAACGTCCTTTGCGGTAGTATTGAGGACTTTAAAAATTTTCTCGGCAATCCCCTTGCAAGCGAGAATGTAGACGTTGCTTCGGTATGACATAGGTTAAGCTCCTTTAAAAATTAAAATTTCACCCGTTGGGATTGGCACTTGCCGAACAGCTCAAGCGCATCGCACAGCTCCTCCTCGGTAGCTCCATCGGCTTCTCCGATGCGGTTCATGAACGACCCGTTGGAGGTTACACACTCGTAGAGGTTGGCGTGGTAGTAAGGGTCTGCGTTCAGGGGGAGGCACCAAGAGAGCCTGACGTTCTGCCCGTCCGTAGTGGTGAAGCGGGCGATAAGGTCGATTCCGCCCTCGGGGTCTACCTGAAGCATCACGGACTCGTCGCCCTCGAAGTCGCAGTAGTCGTACGGCTTGTGGTGCGTACAGCCCGGAAAGAGGGTGTCGATGGTGGAAATGAAAGTGTCACGCACCTCCTGCAAGTGGGCGAGGTGGCGGTTGATTCTTGAGATATATGCCATAGGTTGCTCCTGCGGGGGTTAATGAGGTGTTCCCGCACAGGCGGTATATCCCCCTCGGAGCTCCCCGTGGCTCCTCATGGGAAACCGGGTGGGCGCCATAGGGTGTTCTGGGGGTTCCAGTCCCCACCGGGGAAACAGGAAGCCCCACCGTGGTTACCGGCGGGGCTACAGGAGGGAGCAATTAAATTTTTTAGAGGTAGGGCGCCTGCAACTCCTCGATGTTGCCGAACGGGAGGAACGATACACTACGACCGCTCACGCCCGTCTTGACGGATACTTCACGCTCGCCATCTGCGAGCCTTTCAACATATCTGTCGTCCGTGGAAGTACCCTCGATGGAGAGGTAATGGTGTTCATTAAGGGCAACCGCAATGAACTTCCCGTCATCTTCCTCGTGGCAAACCCAATTACCGCCCTGAATGGAGTCGAAAGTTCTCGGCATAATCTGTACGCCCTTGCTGTCTGCCTGGCGGAGCATATCGTCACAAGAGATTTCCCCTGCGAAAGCACTTACCGCCAATGCGACAATCAAAATAATTTTATTCATCTTCAATCCTTTTGAAATGTAAATAAAAGTTTATCCTAAAATGACCGACCAAAGATAACAAAAATTTTCTTTATTGTCAATCCCTTGGGCTATTTTCTTGCCCATTACCTATATAACCCCGATTAGCTCCCCCGTAGCCCCCCATGAGAATCCCGGTAGCTCCCGTAGTTGTCGCTGGGGAATCCCGGGGACAGCAGTCCTCCTCCCGGGGAAAAGGAAAACGGACGACCCTTGCGAGCCGCCCGTTCAGGAGCAATTAAAAAATATTTCTAGATAGCCGTGTAGTTGAACTGGTTAGCCCCGTCAGCGAAGCCCACGAGAATCCACTCGTCACTCTTGCCGACCATAAGACCGAACATATCGTCTGCGTTCTCGACATTGAAGAAAATTTTCTCGTCATCGGCACCTACTCCGAGACCCATCTTCATAGTGACATTCTCAAGGCGGTCCTCGTCACGCCACAGAATCACGGCATTGAATCGGGTTTCGGGCTGAATCTTCTTAATCTGCTCGGCAAGTTCCTTAAACTTGATGGTCTTTGCCTCGTAGTCATTGAAATCGACAAGGATATGACCCTCCCCGCTTCTCGGGTCAGTCAGCCTGCAAAGGTGGTGACCGGAGCAGAAGAAGTCCACTTCGTCATCTTCGGTTCCCTCTTCGTAGCCGTCATCGAACTTGATTTTGATGTCATAGCTTGTGCCATCGGGTTCCATTACCGTGCAAGAGCTGTACAGGTCATCGGGGTCGCTTTCGAGGCGCTTGTCGATTTCCTTGCCGAGCGTTTCCAAGTCCTGATTGACGAGGTAATCCTTATAGGAAAAGATGAAGAAGCGTTTGGACTCAATGACAATTCCGTTGATGTCATGAATCATCTGCTTGATGGTATCAAATTTTTTGAGAGCTTTCTTGGTTTCCATAGTAACTGCCTTATTATTTGCGGAGGGCAACATCGCCCGCCTATACCAATATAGCCCCCTCGTAGCTCCCCGTGGCTCCCCATGAGCTACCGGGTGACTCCCATAGGGTTACTGTGGGCTGCCCGGCGGAGGCTCGCCGAATCCCGGAAAATAAAAACGGGCGACTCGTGCGAGCCACCCGTTCAGGGAGCAATTAAAAAATTATCTTTCTAACCCCAAGAGCTTTGCCGTCTCGTGGCGCTTTTCTTCGATTACCCCCGCCCACCAATCAGGGACATCGGTAACCTTGCTGTCCCCGTTTGCATATACGGCGGTTACTTCTATTCCGAGAGGAGCCGAGGCGAGGAAATCTTCGGTATCTTCAGACTTGCGCTTGCGACCAAGCTCGTCGAAGTCCTTGAAGTCCACTTCAGCGGGGACTACATCGACCGCTCCCGCATCGCTACCCGTGTTCACCACGAGCTTGCAACCCGCCTGTGCGAGAAGCTTCTTTCCGAACTCGAACGACTCCCGTGCGAGCTTGATGATTTCATATCTTTCCTTTGGACTCATATTGTGCCTACCTTTTTTAATCTTTCGGTTAATGGACGGAGCAACGCCTCGACTTCGGGCGAACGGCTGTCCCCGAACGACATCGCACGGGCTTGCTTGAATACTTCTCTCGAAGCGAGACCACGGGTCTGCCGTAACCTCTTCTGTTCAGCCATAATCTGTTCAATCGTTCTAGGTGCCATATTATGCTCCTTTCGGGCGACCACCGCCCGCATATACCTTATAGCCCCGAAGTGCCTCCCCGTAGCCCCCCATGAGCTACCGGGTGACTCCCCGTGGGGAACCTTCCGGGGAATCCCGCACGGGTCTGCCCGCACGGGAAATTAAATAAAAAATTTTTTATGGAAGCTGTAACAGGAACGCCTTTGGCTCCGTCTGCTCCACCGAGTCGATGAGGTAGTCGATGAGCGCCTTGACGGTATCCTCCATCGTCAGCACCCCCGTAGACCGGTCGATAAGCCCCGTGGTAGCCAATGCGTTGCCGCCGGGGTATCCGCCTGCGATGATATGGGCGTCTGCCGTATTGAACTGCTGTGCGAGGTCAATTAGCTTATAGCGCCCGCAGCTCTCGTTGAAAGCCTGCTCTTTCAGCTCGTCCGTATCAAGGTAGAACCATTCATCTTCGCTAGGAATCCCGTCCGTGGCGAAACGGATGTCACCCACGGGCGAGCCGTAATGAACCCGAGTGAAGATATAGGTGGCGATTTCACAAGCTAGGCTCGTAACATTGTCGAATCGAAAGTATCTCATAGAATTGCTCCTTTAATACCCGTATAGCCCCATAGGAGCCTCCCGTGGCTCCCCATGAGTATCCGGGTGAGTTGTACCCCGGGGCTACCCGGGAATCGAAAAATAAAAAATAAAAGGGCGACCCCACGGGCGAACCCGTGGAATCCCCTGAATGTTCTAGAAGAGGTAGAAGTTAACCTTTCTTACATAGCCCTTTGTTTCGAGAAGATGCTTGTGAACATCTCGGTCGAAGCTGTCCTGCTCCTGCGGGTCGGAGTGACCATTGTTACGCCAATAGCGCAAGCCCTTTTCGGTAAGGATATAGAAAGAATAATAATCCGTGCCATCGTGGTGATAATTCTTTGCGTGTAGACCATCTTTGTCGATAAAAATTTTTACCTTGTCGATATGGTTGGCGAACGGGTAAGTGAGCGTATCACGACCCTTGAACTCTACTACACGACCGCCCTCCTGCTGTCCACGCCACCCCCCGAAGAAGCCGTGGATAAGCACCATCTTGCCGAAGATGGGGCTATATGGGAGGTTGACCGAGAGGTCATCGGCATCGGTTTCGTTCATATCGTGGATAGTATTCCAATATTCTTTGGATTTTTCCACAAGCGGTTCAACGGGTTCCTCATCGCACTCGTGTTGCGCTTCGTAGTATTCCTTGACATCATCAAATGATGGAATATCCACATCGTTGTAGTATTGGACTTCTTTCTTTCCGTCCTTGTCTGCCGTGATATTGCTCCACTTGATGCGGGTCTCTTCGGGTTTCTTCTGTTCAGCCATAAATTGCTCCTTTGGGAATTAAAAATTTTTCCCCGATACCCGTATAGCCCCAAGGTGCCTCCCCGTGGCTCCCCATGACAATCCGGGTGACTCGCCCTCCCCGATGCTGTCCCCGGGAGTCCCCGGGCTGCCGCGGAGGGTACAAAAAATCCCCCCGCGGGTTACACGGGAGGACTCTAGGTAGGTCATTAAAATTTTTACCACGGGTGCGATGCGTCATAGGTGGCGAAGCGGTGCTCCCACAGATTCAGCTCGTCATTGTTGAGATGCTTACCGCCCTTGCAATCGGGAGGGTAGACGAACAGCGTTACGCCACGCCCGTAGATTTCACAGACATATTTGTAGTGACCGCAAATCTGATAGCCGTTGGGAACATCGGGGAGCGCCTTGCGGACTTCGTAGGTGGTTCCGTTGAACGGCAATCCACGGGTATCTATTACCTCGTATCCTAGCCCTTGAAGATGCTTCTCAAGCGCTTCCCAATTAAAAGGCTTTGCGCCCGTTCCGTTCTGTTCCCAATCTGTAAATTCTTCTAGTAACTTTTTGAAGTGTTCGGGATATTTCTTTTGTTTATCCATAAATTGCTCCTTTGGGAATTAAAAATTTTTCCCAATCCCCGTATAACCCCGATGGGCTCCCCCGTGGCTCCCCATGAGCTACTAGGTGACCACTCGGGGCTACCTGTGGGGACAGCGGGCAAAAAACAGGAAAGGCGCCCGCATTTGCGAGCGCCCCATTGCGGAGTTCCTCAATGATTACACTAACCGAAGATAGGGTCTTCCCCGTGTTCCGCCATATAGGCTTCGAACCTATTTTGGTGCCGCGAGGTCGTGTTCGTCCAATATCCCAAGTTCTTTGTTTTCGTACCGAACGCCACCGCCACGATAGTAGCATAGCTTTGTAGGCAGACAACCCCGTTTGCCACGTCTTTCACGATATAAGCTGAATTTGCGCCGATTTGATGGGGCGTAAGTTCAAGCTGTTTCAGGAATATCCAATGAGGGCATTTAGCATTGTCTGCAAGTTGCTTGCGGTATTCCTCCGTGCGGGACGGATAGCACCATTCACATTTCTTTCCCATAGTAATTGCTCCTTATAAAAATTTTTTGACTACCTAAAGGCGAATCCCTCGCCCGAATACAATATACCCCCAAGACGCCACCCCGTAGCGCCCCATGAGATACCGGGTGCGACCCCGTACCCGAATTCCGATAAAAATTTTAAAAGGGGAAAGCCTTTCGGCTAGTCCCCGATGGACCCGAGGGGCTACCCGTGGTAACCGCCCGTGCGCCCGTTGCCGTCACGTCCACTGCTCACTTGTGCACCTCCTTGACCTTGGACTTCACGGAGTCCGCAACCTGCTTGGCGGTCTTTACCGCCTTTTCCTTGAGGTCTGTAGCCGTTTCCTTGATGGCTACGCCTGCTTCTTCGGCAGTCTCCTTTGCGACATCGGTCGCCACTTCAACGGCACCGCTACCCGCTTCCTTTACCGCGGTGATTCCGAGCTTGGCAACGCTAGAAGCAGCGTCCTTTGCAGCTTCCTTTGTTTCGGTTCCGCAAGCTTCGAGCAGTCCGCAGACCGCAATCACAGAAATAAATTTCAACATAATCTTCTTCATGGATAGATTTCTCCTTTGGGCAATAAAAATTTCCACCCATAGTC